>ULTX01000470.1_pt1 | contig 213483 bp, 184 predicted proteins | sample 1958041 | NCBI WGS metagenome assembly ULTX01 (sample SAMEA4835747, study PRJEB28245) | human gut metagenome | biome: gut microbiome; material: fecal sample | place: Denmark | collected 2008
AAAAAAGGATCATACAAAAGAACAATATATAATTCAAAACACAAATTTGACAAGAGTTCATACAGCCGCACTAGTATTAACATTTATTATCATTTTAAAACTTATTGATTTTCAACTAGTTAGAAAAAAGTTACACAAAAGACAAAAAAAAAATCAAAAAAAATGATGTGATAAGAAAAAAATGCTTACCTTTGCATCGTTTTAATAAACAAATGATTGTTTTACAGATTTAAAAAGCAAAGAAAATGAAAAAGTTAGTTTTAATGTTCGTAGCTATCGCAGCTATTTCATTCGCATCTTGTGGTAACAACACAAAAACAGCTGCTACTGACGCTGATTCTCTGAACGACACAACAGTTGTTGAAGATACAACAGTTGCTGCTGACTCTGTAGTTGCAGACAGCCTCTAATTCACAGCTAAGAACAGAAAAATGAGAGATTGACCGCCAGACCAAGTCTGACGGTTTTTTTATGTCTGATAACGAATAAAAATTGAGGATGAAATTATATGCAGACAAAACAAAGTATATAAATACCAATCAGACATTTAATCTACATCTTCTACCGGAATAAAAACAGTATTCTCAACAATAACAATATTAATAAAAATTAATCCCCGGTAAACTTTATAATACTACCAAGATATCTCATAATCCGAAAACCCTAATTTTTTAATATCAATATCGTATTGATATCTTACAAGCTTAACAATAACCAATACAATAGCTTATATTGAATTTACAACGTATTTCTATGTAAATACGGAATTACGTTTTTTGCATTATTATTCATTTTAATGTAAGCAAAAAATACAAATCCTCTAATACAATCAGAAATATCTAAATAAATACTAATGAGACATTAAAACTACCTGTGAGTCAAACAAGTTGTGAAACATCTTACTAAACAAACTCACGATAAAGTCTACCGATTCAGGATTACATTATTCCAAATAAAAATAAAAGCAGATGATATTTTATCATCTGCTTTTATTTTTATAAAAAGATATAATCTTATTTATATTCAGCCCAACTCTTAATATCAATATCACTGAGTTTCATTGTACAGAAAGCATTAATAAATGCACTGGCCAAACGACTGTTTGTAACCAAAGGCACATTGAGATCGATGGAAGCACGACGAATCTTATAGCCATCGGTAAGTTCACGTGGTGTAAGATCTTTCGGAATATTTACAACCATATCTATCTTCTTCTCATGTAACAATGTCAATGCTTGAGGTTCCATTCCCTCTTCAGACGGCCAGTACACACGAATATTACGTACCCCATTTTCGTCCAAATATTTGGATGTACCTCCTGTAGCATACAGCTCATAACCAAGCTCTACAAGTTTCTTGGCCGCATCAAGCATCTCAGCTTTCTGCTTTGCACCACCCGTTGACAGAAGTATGGTTTTCTTTGGTATTCCCTGTCCAACAGCAAGCATACTCTTGAGCAATGCGTCATTGGTATCATCACCCAGACAGCCAACTTCACCCGTAGAAGACATATCCACACCCAAAACAGGATCGGCTTTTTGCAATCTGTTAAATGAGAACTGCGAAGCCTTAATACCGACGTAATCAAGGTCAAACAAATTCTTATTCGGTTTCTCAACCGGTCGGCCCAACATTACCTTTGTTGCAAGATCAATGAGATTCAGTTTGAGAACCTTGCTTACAAATGGGAATGAACGCGAAGCTCTGAGGTTACATTCTATAACAAGTATATCATTATCACGGGCCATGAACTGAATATTGAAAGGACCTGATATATGCAGTTCTTTTGCTATCTGGCGGCTGACACGCTTTATTCTGCGAACAGTTTCTACATAAAGTTTCTGAGGCGGGAACTGTATTGTCGCGTCACCTGAATGAACGCCAGCAAACTCAATATGCTCAGAAATTGCATATGCAATAATCTCACCTTTATTTGCAACCGCATCCATCTCGATTTCCTTAGCATGCTCAATGAATCGACTTACAACAACAGGATGATCCTCTGATACATTTGCAGCCAACTTCAAGAAGCGTTCCAGTTCGTCACGGTTTGAACAAACATTCATAGCAGCGCCCGACAATACATAAGAAGGACGAACGAGAACAGGGAATCCAACTTTATCTATGAACTTGTTAATATCATCCATTGAAGTAAGAGCACTCCATTCCGGCTGGCTGATATTATTGCGTGTCAACATTGAAGAGAACTTAGCACGATCTTCCGCATTATCAATATCCTTTGCAGATGTTCCCAATATCGGCACGTTCTGTGCATCAAGCTTCATTGCAAGATTATTTGGAATCTGTCCACCCGTAGAAACTATTACGCCATATGGACATTCAAATTCTATAATATCCATAACACGTTCGAATGTGAGTTCATCGAAATACAGACGATCACACATATCATAGTCTGTTGAAACAGTTTCAGGGTTATAGTTAATCATTACAGAACGATAACCTTCCTTGCGTATAGTATTCAATGCCTGCACACCGCACCAGTCGAACTCAACAGAACTGCCAATTCTATAAGCTCCTGAACCAAGAACAATTATTGACCGTTTGTCATGATCAAATGTAATGTCACTTGCAACACCAGAATACGTTACATACAGATAATTGGTATGTGCCGGATACTCTGCAGCCAAGGTATCAATCTGTTTTACAACAGGAAGAATACCATAGTTCTTACGCAACTGACGGATTGTAAGCATAGCTTTATGCATATTTCCGACTTCAGCCTCAAGACCGACAGCACGTGCTATCTGGAAATCAGTAAAACCATATACTTTAGCTGTCTTCAACAATTCCTTATCAAGGTTATTCACACTCTTGAGCGCCTTCATGCGTTCATCAATATCGATAATATGCTTAAGTTTCTCAAGGAACCACTTATCAATCTTTGTAAGTTCATGTATCTGGTCGATAGTGTACCCCTTGTGCATTGCCTTCGATATAATGAAAACACGCTTGTCTGTCGGTTCACGTAAAGCTACGTCAATATCGTCGATTTCCAGCTCCTTATTCTCAACAAAGCCATGCATGCTCTGACCGATCATACGCAAACCTTTCTGAATGGCCTCCTCAAAGTTACGACCGATAGCCATAACTTCACCAACAGATTTCATTGATGAACCGAGTTCCTTATCGACGCCGCGGAATTTGCTCAAATCCCAACGCGGAATCTTACATACTACATAATCTAATGCAGGCTCAAAGAATACACTTGTTGTTTTGGTTATTGAATTTTTCAACTCAAAAAGTCCGTATCCCATACCGAGTTTTGCTGCCACAAATGCGAGCGGGTAACCAGTTGCTTTTGAAGCCAATGCAGACGAACGACTAAGACGGGCATTAACCTCAATAACACGATAATCCTCACTGTTCGGATCCAAAGCATACTGCACATTACATTCTCCGACAATACCAATATGGCGTATTATCTTTATTGCCAACGAACGCAATTTTTGGCTTTCACGGTCTGTCAATGTCTGTGTTGGAGCGACAACTATACTTTCGCCTGTATGTATTCCTAACGGGTCGAAGTTCTCCATGTTACATACAGTGATACAGTTATCGTAACGGTCTCTCACAACTTCATACTCTATTTCCTTCCATCCCTTCAAGCTTTTCTCAACAAGAACCTGAGGAGAGAATGAGAATGCTTTTTCTGCAAGACGGTTAAGTTCTTCTTCATTATCGCAGAAGCCACTTCCAAGTCCGCCCAAAGCATAAGCCGCACGAAGAATCACAGGATAACCTAATTCGGCAGCAGCCTTTCTTGCTGCCTCGATCGTCTCACAAGCCTCACTCTTTATTGTTTTGACATCAATCTCATTAAGCTTTTCGACAAATAGCTCACGGTCTTCCGTATCCATGATTGCCTGAACAGATGTACCCAACACCTGAACTCCGTACTTGTCAAGAATACCTTCACGATACAAAGCCACGCCACAGTTCAGCGCAGTCTGTCCACCAAAAGCCAACAAAATGCCATCAGGTCTCTCTTTCTCTATAACCCTTTCTACAAAATAAGGCTGTACCGGAAGGAAATAGATCTGATCAGCAACGCCTTCAGAAGTTTGTACTGTTGCAATATTAGGATTTATCAAAACAGTTTCCACACCTTCCTCACGCAAAGCCTTAAGTGCCTGGGATCCGGAATAATCAAATTCTCCTGCTTCTCCAATTTTGAGCGCACCAGAACCCAACAACAAAACTTTCTTTATATGGTCGTATTTCATACTATTTATTTTACTTTAATGTATCAACAAATTTATCAAACAAGAACTCTGTATCCAATGAACCAGAACGAGCTTCAGGATGGAACTGACTTGAGAACCAAGGATTTACCTTATGTCTGATGCCTTCATTTGAGCCATCGTTCATGTTAACAAAAAGTTCCTCCCAATCATGACCAATTGTACTTCCGTCAACTGCATATCCATGATTCTGAGTCGTGATATAACAATTATTGGTTCCAACCATACGTACCGGCTGATTATGTGAGCGATGGCCATATTTCAACTTATAAGTCTTGGCTCCTCCGGCTTTTGCCAACAGCTGATTTCCCATACAAATTCCACAGATAGGCTTACGTGACATCTGCATATATTTGCGCAAAACAGCAACAGCGTCTTCACACATCTCAGGATCTCCAGGACCATTTGCAAGGAAAAGACCATCAAACTCCATATTTGTATAATCATAATTCCATGGCACACGGATAACTTCAACACCACGATTTATAAGACACCTTATTATATTTGCCTTAACACCACAGTCAACCAGAACGACCTTTTTACCAGCACCTTCCTTATATCGAATAATATCGCGGCAACTTACCTTATCAACAAAATTCACTCCTTCATAAGTCGCTATCGGAACATTATCAGGTTCGTCGTCAAAAAGTATCTTACCCATCATGACACCATGCTCACGGAGAACTTTTGTAAGTTCTCTGGTATCAATTCCTGTTATACCCGGCACATGCTCACGCTTCAACCAATCCGCAAGACTTTCTTTCGCATTCCAATGTGAGTAACGTTCGCTATAGTCTGTTACAATAATAGCCGAAGCATATATCTTATCGCTCTCCATAAACAACGGCAAATTATTATCATCATAGGAAAATGACGGAACACCATAATTACCGACAAGAGGATAAGTCAAGACCATCAACTGGCCTGCATATGAAGGATCGGTCAGTGATTCCGGATATCCTACCATAGCAGTATTAAAAACAACCTCACCGGCTACAGGTGCTTCATAGCCGAATGATTTTCCATGGAACTTAATTCCGTTCTCCAATACTAAAGTTACGTTTCTCATTTTATGATTTTAGAATTTCTTTTCGTTCTGATAAACATTCTCTACGTAATTCACAAAAGCCTGATTACATAATTTTGTACCACCAGGAGTCGGATATTTTCCTGTAAAATACCAATCTCCCTTATGATTCGGTATTGCCTTATGTAATCCGTCAATAGACTGAAATACCAATTCTATCGGAGTTGTCATCTCTGATGGACGCAATATTTCAACGATCTTCTTATTTATTTCATCAACAGTAAACGGTTCGTAGATATCACGCACACAATTACGCATTTCTTTTGGATTCTTACATAATTCCTTCTTACATGCGTTATATGTATCTGTGATCAAATCATACATTCCTCTCTCTTTCAGTAATTCTATAGTTGCTCTGAATGCACAGAATTCCTCAAGACGTGCCATGTCAATTCCATAATAGTCAGGATAACGAATCTGAGGAGCACTACTAACTATAATAATTTTTTTAGGATGCAATCTGTCCAGAATTCGTAATATACTTTCTTTCAAAGTAGTTCCGCGCACAATACTGTCATCTATAACAACAAGATTGTCAACATGTGGTTCTATACTTTCATAAGTTATATCGTAAACATGCGAAGCCAAATCATTTCTCGAATTTCCTTCTGTAATAAATGTTCTGAGTTTGATATCTTTCCATGCAACTTTTTCAGAACGTACATAATCTCCGAGAATTACCTCCAACTCCTCTTTTGACGGTATATGTCCCAGTTCCTGTATCTTACGAACCTTGCTTTCGTTTACATAACGTTTGAAACCTGTCAATAATCCATAATACGCAACCTCAGCTGTATTGGGAATGAAAGAGAAAACTGTATGTTTCACGTCGTAATCAACAGCCTTTAACACGGGTTCATACAGACTTTCTCCTAATTGTTTACGTTCTTTATAAATGTCTCTGTCACTACCACGACTGAAATAAATACGTTCAAAAGAGCACGCGTGATTACCTTTAGCTGGCATAACATCTTCTATTGAGAAATCGCCGTTTCGTTTTACCAGCAAGGCCGTTCCAGACATCAATTCCTTCACATCCTCACATTCCAAATCAAATGTAGTCTGTAAAACAGGACGTTCACTTGCAACTGCAACAAATTCGTCATTTTTATAATAAAAGGCAGGACGTATACCCCACGGATCACGCATAGAAAACATTTCCCCACTACCTGTTATTCCACAGACAACATACCCTCCATCAAAATCAGTCATTGTGCTTTTCAACACATTAACCATTTCTACATGGTCATTTATATATTCTGTTATCTGTTTGTTTTCCAATCCAAGCTCTTTTGCTTTGACAAAATTCCGTTCCACTTCTCGATCCAAGCGATGCCCCATAAATTCCAACATAATATAAGCATCGCTATATATTCTCGGATATTGCCCCTGCAGTGTAAGTTTCTCGAAAATTTCATCTACGTTTGTCATATTAAAATTTCCGCAAAGACAAAGGTTCTTAGCCTGCCAGTTATTTCTACGCAAGAATGGATGAACATAAGATAATCCGCTTTTCCCTGTTGTAGAATATCTCAAGTGGCCCATATACAACTCACCTGCAAAAGGTAAACTGTTCTTTGCAAACTCAACATCGGCCAATTGCTCTTTGTTAAGATTTTTCAGATCGCGATGTGCATAACCAAAAATTTCAGTTATGGCATCTTTTCCTTCTGCTCTTTCGCGAAACATATACTCTCTTCCAGGAGCACTATTAAGTTTCACACATGCCATACCAGCTCCCTCCTGTCCACGATTGTGCTGTTTCTCCATCATCAAATAGAGTTTATTCAATCCGAACATCCAAGTGCCGTACTTTTCTTGATAATATTTCAACGGTTTAAGCAATCTTATCATTGCAATTCCGCATTCATGCTTTAAAGGTTCCACTATATATTCTAATTATTTATGTTTATACTTCTATGATTATTATTCTACGGTTACTGATTTTGCCAAATTTCTTGGCTGATCAACATTCTTTCCTTTACATACTGCCACATGATAAGCCAGCAATTGCAATGGTATAACATCAATAAGAGCCTCGAAACATTCCATCGTAGACGGTAGTTCAATAACTTCATCTGCAATACGACTGATTGTATCGTCTCCTTTACTTACAAGTGCAATCACTTTCCCTTGACGAGCCTTTATTTCTTGAATATTGCTTAATACTTTTTCATACATCTTATTATGTGTCGCAATAACAACAACTGGCATATCTGAATCTATAAGTGCAATCGGTCCATGCTTCATCTCCGCAGCAGGATATCCTTCAGCATGAATGTAGCTTATTTCTTTTAATTTCAAAGCCCCTTCAAGTGCCACAGGATAGCTATACCCCCTACCAAGATAAAGGAAATTGTGAGCATAAGTGAACATCCTGCTTAAATCAGCAATTCTATTGTTAAGTTTCAATACCATCTGCATTTTTTCCGGTATTGCTAACAACTCTTTTATTATCTCAGAATACTCTTTCGTATCAATAATATCTTTCTCTTTTGCCAAAGCTAGTGCAAACATTGCAAGTACGGTAACTTGTCCGGTGAAAGCTTTGGTTGAAGCCACACCGATTTCCGGCCCAACATGGATATAACTGCCGGTATCTGTTGCCCGTGGAATACTTGAGCCAACAACATTACAAATACCATAAATAAACGCACCTTTCTTTTTCGCAATTTCTATTGCAGCCAATGTATCTGCTGTTTCACCGCTTTGAGAAATAGCGATAACAACATCATTTTCAGATACAACAGGATTTGAATAACGGAACTCACTGGCATATTCAACAGTTACAGGAATACGGCAAAAATTCTCTATCAAATATTTACCAATAAGTCCAGCATGCCACGAAGTCCCACACGCCACAATTATAATACGTTTTGCATTTAATAATGTGTCTTTATGATCAAGAATAGCACTTAATATTATATTATTACTCTCGTCACTTACACGACCACGCATACAATTTTTGATACATTCTGGCTGTTCAAAAATCTCTTTCAACATGAAATGCGGGAAGCCCCCCTTCTCTATTTGTCCAAGATTTAAATCAACAGTCTGTATCTCAGGGTTCAACTCGCGATTGAAAATATTCACAACTTTCAATCCTTCATCCTTACGAATTACCGCTATATTTCCATCTTCCAGATAAACGACCTTATCTGTATATTCAATTATCGGAGATGCATCTGAACCTAAAAAAAACTCATTATCTCCAACACCGACAACAAGAGGACTTTGTTTTCGTGCTGCGATAATCTGATTTGGATTACCCTTATCCAAAATTGCTATCGCATACGCACCAATAACCTGATGAAGTGACAATTGTACTGCTGTCAACAAATCAAGTTTTTTCTTCTTCTGAACGTATTCAATAAGTTGGATTAAAACCTCAGTATCTGTATCAGAGCGAAAATGAACACCATTTGAAATAAGATTACGCTTAATCTCGTTATAATTCTCAATTATACCATTATGGATTATAGCTAAATCTTTTGATTCTGAAAAATGCGGATGTGCGTTTTTTGAAGAAGGTTCTCCATGCGTTGCCCAACGAGTATGTGCAATTCCAACATGTCCACTTATATTCTTATCCTTGCAATAATCCTCAAGATCTGAAACCTTGCCTTTTGTCTTATATACATTCAGTTGATTATCATTATCAATGATAGCTACTCCCGCACTATCATAGCCACGATATTCCAATCTCTTTAATCCTTTTATCAAGATAGGATAAGCATCCTTGTTTCCTAAATACCCTACAATTCCACACATAATCAAACATCAATAAATAACATAAAACAAACGTTAGACATATTTTAAAACAAGATGCCTAACGTTCATATTTAAATTAATTTCTTAAAATATTAATTACTAATGATGCAAGTGAAGTCAATATACTAACTCCCGAGAGCCATAATGTTGTAGACGCTCCAATAGAAGACGATTTCGCCTTCACACCATTAGGCTGTACATATATTATATCATTCTGCTGAACATAATAATATGGAGAATTTATAAAATTTGCGTCATTAAGATTTATTCTTACTTGACTCTTTTGCCCCAGTTCATTTTCGCGAATTAACAATACATTATCGCGTTTACCATATATCGTAAGATCTCCTGCTTGTGCCAAAGCCTCTATCACGCTCATCTTCTCTGAATTCACAGGAACAACACCCGGACTATTCACTTCACCTGATACCGTAACACGGAAACTTGACATTCTCACTGTCACGACAGGATTTTCTGTTCCCGACATATAAGGCATTATTTTTTCACGTATCAGATCTTCACACTGTCCTTTGGTCAAACCAGAAACATGCACTTTTCCTATCACGGGGAAATTTATATTACCACTATTATCCACAAGATATCCCTGCATATCTGTCGCTGTAGTATTCCCTCCCGCGACAGAATAAAGATTGAACGGGCGCGCTGCATCCGGATTTGTCGTATTTACTATAATAGACAACATATCTTTCGGCATAATTTTAGCATCATACAACCCTTGTGATGCAGAAAGATCCACATTGTCTATATTCTGGAAATAAGCAACATGCTTGGCACTAGAGCAACTATCCAAAAGCGCCACAGTAGTCATTAAGACAATAAGATTGAAAAATAATCTTTTCATAATAAAAAGAACTGAACAATTAATTTTATTTTGCAAAAATACGATTATTTTTGATAATGACAAAGGTTTATCTGATTTATTTAATTGTATGCATCCGTACACATTTACAGATTTAATTTAAACGAATAAAATCTTGTAATTTATTTCAAAAAATAATCTTTTTATCGTATCTTTGCTACCTCAATACATATAATATGAGCCACAGATACAGTATTAATTATAGCAAAGTTTTGCTTATATATACAGGTGGAACTATTGGTATGGGATGTAATCCACAAACGGGAGCACTTGAACCATTGGATTTCAACCATCTTCTAAGCAACATGCCTGAATTCTCGTATATAAAAGCAGAAGTAGATACATATCAGTTCAGTAATCCTGTTGACTCGAGCGACATGTCGCCAATGATGTGGATTCAACTTGTAAACATTATATCGGAACGTTACGATCAATATGATGGATTTGTTGTACTCCACGGAACAGATACAATGGCATATACAGCTTCCGCCTTGTCATTTATGTTGGAAAATCTGACAAAGCCTGTCATTCTGACTGGAAGTCAGTTACCAATAGGACAACTCCGTACAGATGGTAAAGAAAATTTAATAACAAGTATTGAGCTCGCTTCTGCCAAGAATCGCAATGGACACGCTATTGTTCCTGAAGTTTGCATATATTTCAGCGGCAGACTTTTAAGAGGAAACAGAAGTACAAAACAGAATGCAGATGGCTTCAATGCATTCAATTCCTTCAATTATCCTCATTTATGTGATGCCGGAGTTGGTTTTACATTCAATCATCATTACATACTAAAGCCTGACTTCTCACGCCCAATGATACCCCACACAAAACTGGATCCCAATGTCGTAATCTTTTCTCTTTTCCCTGGAATACAAGAAAACATTGTAAGACACGTTCTTGAAGCGCCGGAATTAAGAGGAATTGTCATGAGAAGTTATGGTAGTGGAAACGCACCACGCCAGGAATGGCTTCTACGAATCCTAAGAGAAGCTAGTGATCATGGAGTCACTGTTGTAAATATAAGCCAATGCATATCCGGATGTGTAGAAATGAACAGATACGATACCGGTTATCAATTAAAAAATGCCGGCGTTCTAAGCGGTTATGACAGCACGGTAGAGAGTGCTGCTACAAAATTAATGTTCCTACAGGGCAAATACTCAGATAACAATCTAATTAGAAGAGACATGAGCCGATCCTTGTGTGGTGAGATAACAATTTGACATTGCTTTTATAAAAGCACATATTCATTCAACTTTATGTATCACTATTATTAATTTAAAACTATGAAAGAATTAAAAGGAACAAAAACAGAAAAGAATCTGTGGGAAGCTTTTGCCGGAGAATCTCAGGCACGTAATAAATATTCCTACTATGCATCAAAGGCCAAAAAAGATGGTTTTGAGCAGATCGCAGCTATTTTTGAAGAAACTGCAAACAACGAAAAAGAACATGCAAAATTATGGTTCAAATATCTGCACAATGGAGAGATAGCTCCAACCATGGAAAATCTCAAAGATGCTGCTGCTGGAGAGAATTACGAATGGACAGATATGTATGACCGCATGGCAAAAGAGGCAGAAGAAGAAGGCTTCACTGAAATTGCAGCAAAATTCAGAGGTGTTGCAGCAATAGAGAAACATCACGAAGAACGCTATCGTAAACTACTGAAAAACATTGATGATAAAGTGGTATTCTCCCGTGAAGGAGACTGCATTTGGACATGCCGTAACTGTGGACATATCGTTATTGGTAAATCAGCCCCACAGATATGCCCGGTATGCAATCACCCACAAAGCTATTTTGAATTAAGAAACGAAAACTATTAACACTTCAAAATAAGTAAATACAAGAAGAGATGTTTGTTTCAACATCTCTTCTTTTTATTTTATAAAAATGGGCGCATCATATAAATGATACACCCATTTCATTATATATTTTCACTAATTATTATCTTATTCTATCAGCTGCTCTGACTAACTTTTCATCATCCAGAATACCTTTCCTTGCCATCACCAAAAGAATTATTGATATGAGTGGAAAACATGCAGCTATTGAGGGTTGAAAACTATAAGCATCCCCACTTATCAATTTCACACAGACTCCGTATACAACATACCATAACACAAGTATAAGAATATTGAATACACACAAGCGGCTTTGGAACACTCTGTTTTTAAAAGCACCAATTGCCTTTAAACACACTGGACACGTGATCAACAGTATGAAAAACAACCATGCAACAGAATACTCATGACGTCCATCATTAAGCAACCAAAGATTAAACATCTGTTTACCAGTCCCCATCATTTCCTTTGGTTCAAAAGTTCCTACAGGAAGACACAAACATGCTATTGTTAGCAAAAATGAAAGGAAAAGAAATACTGTCTGTTTACGCTGTAACATATTTATCAATTCTGATTATCCTTTGAAGGATCACGATAATATATATTACCATCCACAAACTCCTGTGTCGCTAACAAAGTCGGTTTTGGCAGCTTCTCATAATAACGCGAGATCTCGATCTGCTCACGATTCTCAAAAACCTCTTCCAAAGAGTCATTATACGAAGCAAACTCTGCCAGTTTCTTATTAAGATCCTGCTTTATCTCCACTGCAATCTGATTTGATCTCTTTGAGATAATAGCAACACTTTCATAAATATTACCTGTCTCATCACACAAATCCATAATGTTTCGTGTAACGGTATTGACCGGTGCTTTCGACTTTTTGTAATCCATATATAAATTTTATTCTTTAGTTTTTGTATATTCCTTACATTTACCTATATATTTCTCGGCAAGATTTTTCTCCTTTGAATCAGGAAACTCATTCAAGAAGCCATAACATTCATCTTCTGCATCCTGGAACCTCTCAAGTTTCTTTTCCTCTACGCTCTGTTCTGCCAATTCAAATTTACTTTTCATTATAAGCAAGGCAAAATCCTCGCGCATAGAAGTATAAGGATAATCTTTCAATGCGTTTTGAGCCGTTATGATACAAGCCTCATAGTTGTTACCACCATATGTGCAGTTTCCAAAATACTGTCCCATATCATAATAAAGACGTGCCGAATAATATTCTTTTAGTACAAGTTTATCTTGAAGCTCAAACATACGCTCCTGAGCAAGCGACTTATACTTTGCTTCCGGAAAAAGATCAAGATATTCCTGAAATGCAGCAATAGCTGCAACCGTCTGCGACTGATCCAAACGCGGCTCCGGCGTACTCATGTACAGACTCTGACCAACATAAAACTCAGCCATTTCGGCATATATGCCTTTGGGATAGCTTGAAAAATATTTTTTAAAAGTAGCGGCTGCGCCCTCATAATCCTTACTGAGATATTCAGCCATCGCCAGCATATACAAACTTTCCTGAGCGTTATCTGTACCTTTTTGCATTGTTACAAGTTCCTGAAGCAGAGTCGAGGCTCTTGTATACTTGCCATTTACAAAACACTCTTTCGCATATTCATATTTGAAGGAGTTATCATATGTCTTATATACATTATTAAATTCGTTCGAACAACTTGATAAAATTGTCGAAATTGCTATGATAACACCAGAAGTTATTCTTTTCATACTCCAAGTTTTGAAGTGCAAAAATACATATATTTCATTTATAAACAAAGCAATAGCCTTCTTTTTTAGCAAAAAATCACGATTACCCCTCTTAATTGTGAGTTTTTTATTATTTTTGTTATCTCTCTTCAAACTGTTTATTATGAACTTCAAATTAACATCTAATTATTCTCCGACCGGAGACCAACCAGAAGCAATAAAACAACTTACAGATGGCATCAACAGAGGCGAACACGCCCAAGTATTGTTGGGAGTCACCGGTTCCGGAAAAACATTCACAATGGCCAATGTTATCGCAAACATAAATCGTCCGACACTAATCTTAAGCCATAACAAAACATTGGCAGCCCAACTTTACGAAGAGATGAAAGGTTTCTTCCCGCAGAATGCTGTTGAATATTATGTTTCTTACTACGACTATTATCAACCGGAAGCATATCTTCCATCAACGGATACATATATTGAAAAAGACCTTGCTATAAACGAAGACATCGATAAATTGCGCCTGTCTGCCGTTAGCGCATTACTTTCCGGCAGAAAAGATGTTGTTGTTGTTTCTTCCGTATCATGCATCTACGGTATGGGAGGCCCAACCGCTATGGCCAACAGTGTCATTAAAGTAAGAAAAGGACAAACCATAGACCGAAACGATTTTTTACGAAAACTAGTGGATGCCCTATATCTGCGTAATGACATAGAACTTAAAAGAGGAAAATTCCGAGTGAAAGGCGATACAGTGGACATATTCATGGCTTACAGCGACAATGTCCTGCGTATAATATGGTGGGACGACGAAATAGATTCCATTGAAGAACTTGACAGTGTCACATTCCAGACATTGGCAACATTTGAAGAGTATCAGATATATCCAGCCAATCTGTTTGTTACCTCCAAAGAACAAACAAACCAAGCAATAAGAATGATACAAGACGACCTTGGCAAGCAGATAAATTTCTTTAACGATCTTGGGGATACCATTAAGGCACAGCGAATTAAAGAGCGTGTTGAATATGATATGGAAATGATAAAAGAACTCGGTCACTGCAGCGGTATCGAGAATTATTCACGATATTTCGATGGCCGACAGGCAGGTGACAGACCATATTGCCTATTGGACTTTTTCCCAAAAGATTATCTCTTGATAATAGACGAAAGCCATGTTAGCGTACCACAGATAAATGCAATGTACGGCGGAGACCGTGCAAGAAAACAGAATCTTGTAGAATACGGTTTCAGGCTACCGGCAGCATTTGACAATCGCCCTCTCAAATTCGAAGAATTCATGAGTATGATAAATCAGGTTATCTACGTTTCAGCTACTCCAGCTGATTTTGAACTCAACGAGTCAGAAGGCATCATTGTAGAACAGATAATACGTCCTACCGGACTATTGGATCCGGTAATAGAAGTACGACCAAGCGAAAATCAGATAGACGACTTGGTTAACGAGATCATCGAGCGTAACGAACGCGACGAACGTACACTTGTGACCACACTTACAAAAAGAATGGCTGAAGAACTTACAGAATATTTGCTCAATCATGGAATAAGAGCAAACTACATACACAGCGACGTAGCAACACTCGACCGCGTAAAAATAATGAACGATCTTCGAAACGGATTATTCGATGTACTTGTGGGAGTGAATCTGCTACGCGAAGGTCTTGATCTTCCGGAAGTTTCACTTGTTGCAATCCTCGATGCCGACAAAGAAGGATTCCTCCGTAGCCGCCGTTCGCTCACCCAAACCGCTGGACGTGCTGCACGAAATGTGAACGGAAAAGTCATTATGTATGCAGACACAATAACCGAAAGCATGCAAAAAACTATAGACGAAACTAACAGACGCAGAACAATACAGTTACAATACAACAAAGACCACAACATCACACCACGCCAGATAAAAAAAGACATAAAAGGAACACTCCCCGTTACCGGCAGCGAAAAAGAAGCACATGCCGATATACGGCATATTGAAAAGGAAATCAAATATCGCCCGTATATAGAACCAGAGAAAGATGCAATAGCTGCAGATCCGATAATAAAACGAATGAGCAGAAAACAGTTAGAAAAGAGTATTGCTGACACTACTGCTCTTATGAAGCAAGCTGCAAAAAACCTCGATTTCCTCCAAGCCGCACAATATCGCGACGAAATTGTACATCTTCAGTCGCTGCTTGAAAACTATCCGCATGAGAAATGAAAAGTCTGAATTCTCTCAGGAAATGAAATAACGTTAAATTATCATCAACACATCAAGTTACAGAACAAAATTATTAACTTTGCAAAACTTAAACTTTTAAACATTACATAACATAAAAATAATATGAAAAAACTGTTGATTATGATATTACTGTCCATGCCTATAACCGGTATGGCACAAAACGGATGGGAAAGAGTTCTTACCGAGAAAGAACAACAAGAACAAATGGAAAAGGCTGAAGCTGCAGCTAAGAAAGCAAAGAAAGAAGCGAAAAAGGCAGCCAAGAAAGCAAAGAAGATGAAAAAAGCAGGAGCAGACTCCGCAACGACAGCCTATATGGAAGACGAATCAATATCGGCAGACACCCAAGAATCAAGCAAGAAATCCAAGAACAAGAAATATATTCAGGCTGGTGCAGTACCTGAGATTGACGGCAAAGTTATATTCACTCTCGATCTTGACGTACCAGGCAAAAACGCCCAGCAGATTTACGACAAGGTGTACAACATGCTTGATGCAATGGCAAAGAAAGAAAATCAGAAAAACAGCGGCATCATACTTGTCAACAAAGAAGAACACATGATTGCAGCAAAATACAGCGAATGGCTTGAATTCACAAAAAATTTCTTCATTCTCGACCGCACAGAATTCAATTATACGATAATTGCAACATGCAAGGACAATCATCTGACAATGACTCTCGAACGCATATCATATAACTATGAAGAAAACCGTGAAACCGGTTTCATGCTACCGGCAGAGAAACTCATTACAGACGAATACGCCCTTAACAAGAAGAAGACAAAACTCATGCCCATGTATTCAAAGTTCCGTAAAAAGACAATTGACCGCAAGGACGAAATATTCCAGGAAGTAAAAGACAGACTCCTCTAAAACTCAGACAGAGATGGATGACGAGACAAACATACAGTTTCCAAGACACAGAAGATCCGAACAAGAAAATCCGGACAAATTTCTGAAAATAAGAAACATACTTAATATAATCTTCATGATTGGTGCAATAGCCGGAATGATATTATATTTCACTTCCGGCCACACCATCGGCATAATTATAATAATGTCATCGATGGTGTTCAAGATAGCAGAATGTTGCCTTCGATTTTTCCGTTAATGAAAAAACTTTTTACAATATTATTCGCTGCCTCCGTAATATCTGTGAATGTCATGGCTCAGACCGATGACACATACAACCAGATTAATGCCGACGGCACCGTAAATAGGCGTTCATCACAAAACGCCGACTCGCTGGGAAGCGACAAAGAAATACCTAAAGGAATAAAAACATGGACTGTAAGCCGTAAATTCGGTGACCGGACTCCGGCACAGGTTGATACTTTGTCACATATGTTTATGAACACAATATTCACCACCGGACTGCGTGGTGAATATAATACAACCGGTAATCTCGGTGCGCCACGTATCAACCGCATATTCATAGACCGCCCCGAGACAGAACAGTTCATTTTCACCCAACCTTATGATTACTTCGTGACACCGGTTGAAACCTTCCAGTTCACCAACACACTGTCTCCGTTCACAAACCTTACATACAACACAGCCGGCAACCGCACCAACGGTGAGGATCATTTCACTGCAAAGTTTGGTGTAAATGCAGGAAAACGTATCGGTGTAGGCTTTAAGTTCGACTACATATATGGTCGCGGATACTATCAGAACCAAAGTACATCACACTTTGACTACACCATGTATGGTTCTTATTTAGGCGACCATTATCAAGCCCATCTGCTCTTCTCCACCAATCACCAGAAAGTGACAGAGAACGGCGGTATAACCAATGATGCCTATATCACACATCCTGAAAGTTTTGACGACACATATACCACAAGTGAAATACCGACTGTACTTGAACAGAACTGGAACCGCAACGACAACCAGCACATATTCCTTACCCACCGATATAATATTGGTTTCAACCGCAAGGTGAAAATGAGTGAAGAGGAAATAAAGGCACGCAAATTTGCTATTGAGTCAATGAAAGAGAACGAAGCTCTTTTGGAGAAAGAGCTGGCAAGCAAAAAAGCACGTCGTGAAGGCAGAGTATTCGACGAGGAGAAGTTCGACAACAAACAGACATACAGCGGACGTCCTGACGATGCAAAAATAGCAGGTGATGAACCTGCCGACAGCTTGACAAACAACATATCAGACCGTATTGCCATAACCGACGCCACTGCAGACAGTCTGCTCACTGCAGAGAAGAAAAACGAGGCCGACACAGCATGGATGAAAAATGAATATGTACCTGTCACCAGTTTCATACACACCATGAGTTTCGACAATTACAATAGAATATATCAAGCATACAAGACTCCGGAAAACTATTATGCAGATGATTTCTACAATGCAGCAGACTTCGTGCGTGGTGATTCCATATACGATAAGACGAGTCATTTCCGCCTACAGAATACATTCGCCATTTCATTACTTGAAGGTTTCAACAAATGGGCTAAAGCCGGACTTAAAGCCTTTGCATCCTCAGATCTGCGTCATTTTGTACTACCAAATACTGAAGGTGGCACAACTACCTATAATGAACATAGTCTGAGCATCGGTGGACAACTCCAAAAAACACAAGGACGCACACTTCACTATGATGTCGTTGCAGAGACATGGCTTACCGGAGAAGATGCCGGACAACTTAAAATTGATGGCTCCATTGACGTCAATTTTCCTGTTTTCGGCGACACAGTAACTCTGCGCGCCAAAGGATTCTTTCATCACTTCAATCCGACATTCTACTACCGTCACTACCATTCACGCCATTTCTGGTGGGACAATGACGATCTGAGCAAAATAATACACTCGCGCATAGAAGGTGTATTCACTTATCGCAAAACACGCACATCACTGCGTGTTGCAGTTGACGAACTAAAGAACTACACCTACATGGCCATGAGCTATGACATTGACAACGAATTCAACCGTACTGGCAATAAAGTAAGCATTGCACAAAAAAGCGGTGCCATAAGCCTTTTTACCGTATCATTGTCACAAGACTTCAAACTAGGACCACTCCATTGGGACAACGTCATAACCTATCAGAAATCATCTGACAACGACGTGATACCTCTACCGGACATAAACATTTACTCAAACCTGTATCTCAGATTCAAAATCGCACGCGTGTTGAAATGTGACCTTGGAGCGGACATTCGCTATTTTACAAAATATTACGCACCCGACTACAGTCCAGCGTTGGGTCAGTATGCTGTGCAGACCGGCAACGTACGTGTAAAAACAGGTAACTATCCGTTGGTCAACGCATACGCCAATTTCCACCTCAAACGCACGCGTTTCTTTGTTATGATGAGCCATGTCAACGGTGGTAGTGGCAGTAAGGAGTATTTCCTGACACCACACTATCCTTTAAACGGACGCATATTCCGATTCGGCTTGAGCTGGAATTTCTTCAATTAAAAAGCATAATACACTAAATATTATGGCCCGGGATACTTCTACATTAATGAAGTGCCCCGGGCCATTACAATAAAGATTATCCCCTTGAATTACGAAATTATCAGTCCGAGCGACTGCAATAACCCGTAAACAAACATGTTACGTGCAGTCATACCTAACACACGATTAAGTTCCGTTCCCTTTCTGATTCTCAGCATTTCACGATAAGTATAAATATGCATCACCAGATAGACCAACGGCAGCATAGCCGCCCACATACTTCTGTCATAAAACAAAACAAAACCAGAAAGACATGCCGTAAGTCCAAGACCAAGATACAGTTTCTCCGAAGCCCTGGCACCAATTCTCACCACAAGAGTTTTCTTGCCCGAACGTCTGTCATTATCGATGTCACGATAATTATTCACCACAAGCAGAGTATCTATAACAAGACCACAGGCCAATGATGCCCAAACCACCTCCTGGCTAAAAAGCGGAGCTCCGGACGGCATGTCAAGATAATAGGTAAGACAGACCGGCACAAAACCGAAGAACACTAGAACAAGCACGTCACCCAACCCCATATACGACATACATGTGGTATAAAGAAAACAGAACAACACACACACAGCCCCCACTCCAATCATCTGCCAGCCACCATAAACAACAAGCGGCAAACCAACACTACACGAAAGAAATGTGGTGAACGCGATGCCGAGACGCATGGCCTTCTTGGTTATCCACCCCTGGGCGCAAGCTCTCTTCGGTCCAAGACGATTTTCATCGTCTGTACCCTTTACAAAATCGAAATAATCGTTGATAAAGTTGGCATCAATCTGCATTAAAAAAGCAAAAAGAAAACACAGTATAGCTGGCACAATCCTTATATCGCACGAAGCGTCACGCATGGCCAAAGCCGTACCTATCATAACCGGAACAGCCGCACCGGAAAGTGTTTTGGGGCGCGAGGCCAAAATCCAGGCTTTAAGCGAATTAACTTTCACATCAACCTCGTTCATATCAGTTTTTCAGTTTACTTCTTGCAAAATTAACCATAAAAGACTATATTTGCAAATAAATACAACCGCTTTATTATGCTTGCATCAAACGTTAGTCTGGACCTGATGGAATTTATCGAAAAGAATATTCTTCCAAGATATACCGCTTTCGACAAGGCACACAATCTCACACACGTAAACAGAGTAATAAGCCGGTCGCTGGAACTGGCATCAAAGATAGGAGCCGACGCTGACATGGCATACGTCATAGCAGCCTACCACGATCTCGGCCTCGAAGGACCAAGGGCTGTGCATCATCTGACAAGCGGAAAAATTCTTGCGGCAGACTCGCGGTTGCAACGATGGTTTACAAAAGACCAACTGAAAATAATGAAAGAAGCCGTGGAAGACCACAGAGCATCCACGTCGCACACGCCACGCAGCCTGTATGGAAAAATTGTAGCAGAGGCCGACCGCGACCTTGAGCCGTCCATTGTATTCAGAAGGACAATAGAATATGGTATAGACCATTACCCGGAAAAAAGCAAAGAAGAACAATGGCAAAGATTTCTTTCACACATCAACAATAAATATTCATCACACGGCTACATACGCCTTTGGCTGCCAAACTCGCCAAATGAGCAAAATCTGAAAAAAATACGCGAGCTTATAAGTAGTCCGCAGCTTCTAAGGGAAGAATTTGAAAGAATATACATACTCGTCAACGACGGCCAGTGAGAATTTTCACCGGCCGTTTTTCTTTTTACACCTTGACAAGGACCCAGACCAATAATCTGCAAAAGATGCTGCAGGAAATACTATTCCAACAAATCAAATATACAATATCATTATTTAATTTCAGGTTTACTACCGATTACCAATCATTTAAAGCGTCATCACAGATGTCTATGTTTACCAACATATCCGATTCCTCCTACATATATATCCTCAGCAACTGTACATAAAATAAATATGCAGAAACCATTATTGGTCTCTGCATATAATAATATAACACATCAAGATATATGTAATCCTAATAAGAAACTATCCGATCCGGATTATTTCTTCACATAGTCTTCCGGAAACGAGAACTCATTAATCATCTTTCCGTCGTTCATGCGTATCCAACTTCTGAAACCACGCTTACCTTCCTCTAGTTCTATCACACGAGCACCATTGTCACCAGGAATATCCCAATAGGTGTTCTTGCTTCCAGTGAAACGTCCATAACAGAGCATCATGCCCTTCCACTCCACAGCATAGTCGTTTACATGATCATGACCAACAAAAACTCCCATAACATCACCTTGTTCAAGCATTGACGTAAAAAGCCCGCTGTTCACAACCGGAGCACACGCTTTCTCCCTACGTGTTCCTATCAACTTGGCATCCTCATTGCTCGCAGCCTCATTGAATTCCGGCAGTGGAATATGAAAGAATGCTAAAGCAGGCAGCGCATTTCCGTCATTTGCCGCAGTAAACTTTTTGCTCTTGTCAACATACCAGTTTATTTGGTCGGTCTTTATCCAGTCATAACCTTTCGCAACTTCCAACGGTGAGTAAGAATTGCTGTCGAATATATAAATAACAGCAGCATCCTTGTCCCCGTCTGACGATTTAAGTGTAAGTGTATAATTAGTTACACCTGATATTCCGGGAGTTGTCTCCGTAAGACTGCCTTTATATTTCTTTATCAGTTCGAACAGTTGTGCACGCGACAATCCCTGCTCATCATCATGATTTCCAAAAGTCATTGCAAACGGTATGCCGCGTGATAAAGTTGGCTGAAGCACCTCGTCCAATCCTTTTGCAGCAGGTTTTCCTGTCACAAAATCACCGGAAAACACTACAAGATCAGGCTTTTCCTCATCAAGCACAAGGTTCATACACTTTTCTGACACAGCAGAATGTTCACTGCCTGACACCCAATGAACATCGGTAAACTGAACAATCTTGAACTTCTTGTCAGAACCGAATTTCAATGTCTGCGCATAAAGTCCGCTATACGCGGCAACACTTAATGCCATCAATACTAATCTCAACATTCTCATAATGTAATATTCTATTAAAACAAAATGTGATTTATAATAAATTGATTAAAGTCAGTCGTAGTCTATATATTTTCAGTATAAAGATTTTGAACGATGAGTACAAAGGCAGAAGGTAAAAACAGTATTTTACTGAAATCAGCCTTGCAGAACCACCCTTATCCTATGCTAGGATTGTGGAAGGTAAAAGCAAAAGACAATGATGGAAAAATTTGTTTCCCGACTTTGGCTTTGCCTAATCATATTCTATCTTATGCAAAGATAGCGAAAATATACCAATACAACAAACAACTGCAACAACCTTTTATTTCCTTCCATCATACTGTCTTCATCGCCCTCTCAACAGTTCAACCCAATACAGTGTTCTTTCAAACATTCGGCTGTATTTTGGCTTCTCAAACAAAAAATTATACGGTTTATATAAAAAATACATCGAAAAATTTGCAGATTAAAAAAAAATCACTACCTTTGCACTCGCTTTAAGACATTACGGATTTCGATCAAAGGAGAGATGGTAGAGTGGTCGATTACAACGGTCTTGAAAACCGTCGTACCGAGAGGTACCGGGGGTTCGAATCCCTCTCTCTCCGCAAAGATGCTGAAAATCAGCAGATTGCAGAATAGACGCCCAATTTTACACACAAAAATGTAAAATTGGGTGTTTTAGCTATATTAAAGACCATGCATAATAAAAAACTACCCTTGCATTTTAATTCTTTAGCATCTAAGTTTCCAGAAATAGCCAAGGAATGGTGTTATGAAAAAAATGATGATTTAACACCCGATACGATTTCTGCTGGTTCCCATAAAGAAGTATTTTGGAAATGTACCCAATGTGGTCAAATTTATAAAATGAGAGTTTGTAATCGAACGGCACCATCAAGAGCTAAAACAACAAATAAATGCCCTATTTGTTTGGGAAGAATAGTTATACCAGGATTCAATAGTCTTAAAGCCAAATTTAGCGAGATGGTTGAAAATGATTGGGATTACGAACTAAATACAATAGATCCAGACACAATTCCTCCACATAGCAATAAGAAATATTGGTGGCATTGTAAAAACGGACATAAATATCAAGCATCAGCTAATAACAGAACGAGTCAAACTGGCGGAAATTGTCCATATTGTTCCCATCAAAAACTAATAATCGAAAACTCTTTAGCCATACAAAATCCAGAATTGGCAAAAGAATGGGATTATGATAAAAATGCCCTAACACCGTACGATATACCAGCATATTCTAATCAAAAAGTATGGTGGAAATGTATAAATGGTCATAACTGGTTGGCAAGAGTTAATAATAGAAATAATGGTAGAGGGTGTCCCGAATGTTCAAAAGGTAAACACACATCATTTCCAGAACAAGTAATTTATTATTATGTGAAACTCCTTTTCCCAGATACAATAAATGGAGCCAGAATAGACAACATGGAAGTTGATATATTTATACCATCTATAAAAATAAGCATTGAGTATGATGGTGAATATTATCACAATTCAGAAAAACGCCTTAAACACGATTTGCTAAAAAATAAAACGATGCTGAAGCATGGTATACATTTAATACGAATACGTGAAGATGGATGCCCTATTATAAAAGATACAACTTGTACAATATTGACTTTTAAGTATTCCTGGAATTACAGTAACTTAGAAACAGTAATTAAGAATTTACTTGTATTTTTATCAAAATGGACGACAACTGATATTCATATTGAAGTAGATATTAATAAAATAAAGAATCAAATACTTAGTGAATTGTCTACTGTTCCTAGTGGACAAGATTTATTGTCGGTAAATCCAATATTATCACAAGAATGGAATTATAAGTTAAATTATCCTCTTACTCCAAACATGGTATTACCGAAGTCCAGTAAAAAAGTTTTTTGGAAGTGTAGTAAATGTGGATATGTTTGGGAAAGTCTTATAAGTTCTCGAAACAAAGGATACGGATGTCCCAAATGTGCAAAGAGACAACATTATACTACTAACGAATGGATTGAGGAGGCAAAAAAAATTCATGGAAATAAATTTGATTATACAAAGTCTGTATATGTAAATTCAAAAACACCTATTACAATAACCTGTAAGATACATGGAGATTTTCAACAATTACCATCAGAGCATTTACAAGGCAAAGGTTGTAAATATTGCGCTAAACAAGCATTTCACATAATAGATAGCTTGGCTAATAAGTATCCGGAAATAGCATCAGAATGGGATTATGAACTAAATAATTCGACAGGATTTACTCCACAAAATATAGGTATTGATACTACTAGATTATTTTATTGGCATTGTAATAATGGAGAAAAGCATAGTTATAAAGCAACAATTGCAAGTCGAGTATATAGACATTCTGGGTGTGCTATATGCAATGGTAAACAAATATCTCCAGATAGAAGTTTAGCGATGCTAAATCCTGCTTTAGCTGCGGAATGGTGTGCGGAAAATGATAAAACACCTTATGAGGTAACTCCTAAATCTGATTATGAAGCCTTGTGGAAATGTCCTAATCCTAACCATCCCCCCTATAAACAAAAGGTTGAAGTTCGCTCAAGAGGAGTTGGATGTATATATTGCAGTCATAAGGGGAAAAAACATCCGAAAGATTATGAAGATGAATTACATCGTATATTTCCAAATATCAAAATTTTGAAACCTTTTTCAAAGTCTAATGAACGCATTGAATGCCAATGTGAAAAATGTGGTTATATTTGGAATCCATACCCTTACTCTTTATTAAAGGGTAAAGGATGTCCTAATTGTAAAAATCCTGATTAATTATTTTTTATAACGGTCCTCCTACTTATAAATATTATATGTTATCTCCTCATATTTGAAAGGTATTGAATGTTTTAATTTAGCGTGAGTTCGACGAATTCACGTTATTTACAATCACGACTCATTACCATATCCGCAGTATAGTTAATAAAGATAAAATAAGAGACTTCATTAATCAAAAAATATTATTTTTGTTAATAATTTATATGTTCACGTATTTTGACCAATTGAAATACCTTGAATATTTATTGAGAGTAAGACAATCTGTTATGATTATTTGTATTTAAATATAGTATGTTTGTTATGCATTTTCGAATATCTCAATTATTGCTGTTATTATTTACATTCATTTCTATAAATGCTTATTCAGAGAACTATCCTGTTCGTGGACGTGTGGTTGACAAATTCTCACGTCTCCCTGTAGCCAATGCAAATGTCATGATATATGGCCTGCCGGACAAGAATGCATCAACAGACAGCACCGGTGTATTTGTCATAGAAGACGTGACTCCTGGAATATGTCAGCTATCAGTGACCTGCATCGGATATAAAAATCTTCTTTCACCTGAATATATTGTATCAGCGAAACTTCCACCTGTGGAACTTGAACTGGAGGAAAACACATCCAAACTGGCTGAAGTAACCATAAAGACCACACCATTCCGCCGCCTAAAGAGCAGCCCGGTAAGTCTTCAGATAATTGGCTTGGGCGAGATAGAGAAAAGTCCCGGAGGAAACCGCGACATATCCAGAATTGTCCGCTCATATCCAGGCGTTTCATTTTCACCCATTGGATACCGCAACGATCTCATCGTACGTGGAGGCTCACCATCAGAAAACCGTTTTTATCTTGACGGAATAGAGATTCCCAACATCAATCATTTTGCCACACAAGGAGCGTCAGGAGGCCCTGTCAGCATACTAAATGCCGACCTTATTCGTGAAGTACAGTTCTACACAGGCGCTTTTCCCGCCAATATGGGTGGAGCACTAAGTTCGGTCATGGATATACGCCTGCGCGACGGCAATACGGACGACAACAGTTTCAAGGCTACACTTGGTGCCTCAGAAGTGTCACTGAGCGGTGCCGGGCATTTCGGAGAGCGCACAACTTATCTGTTCTCAATACGACAATCATACCTGCAACTATTATTCAAGGTGCTTGGGCTTCCATTTCTACCAAACTACATTGACGGACAATTTAAAACAAAAACCCGCATAACAGATAAAGACGAAATTGTTTTTCTTGGACTGACGGGGATAGACCGCATGAAACTGAATACTGACGAGAAAGGTGAGGACGCAGAATATATGCTCAGCTATCTGCCCCGTATAGAGCAGCAGACATTCACCATCGGCGCGTCTTATAAACATTATGCAGGGAAAAATGTACAGACGGTAAGCATTGGCTACAACTATCTGGCCAATCAGAACCTGAAGTACAAAAACAACGACGATTCCAATACGGATAATCTGACGCTTGACCTGAGCTCGCATGAGCAGAAAGTATCATTACGTGCAGAGAACCGTACATTTGGAGAACGCTGGACACTGATTGAAGGAATTGAGACATATTATGCTAAATATGATGACAAGACATTCCAGAGACTTTATATAAACAGCGGACAGACGATATTAAAACAAAACACCGAACTTGGAATTTGGGGATGGGGCGCATTTGCTTCTGCCAGATACGTGACACCAGACGAACGACTGACAGCCAATTTAGGTATGAGACTCGACGGATGCAGTTATTCCTCGGAAATGACACGTTTTTGGGAAAACATCTCCCCCACACTATCATTGTCATACAGAATCATACCCAAACTGGCAATCAATGCGGCTGCCGGATTGTACCATCAACTGCCTGCATACACGGCATTGGGATATACAGAAGCTAATGGAACTTATGCCAATAAGTCACTGAAATATATGCGCGTCGTGAATGTAAATCTCGGTACGGAATGGAACGTAAACGATCAGATAGTTGTTTCATTAGAGGGATTCTACAAACGCTATTCACACGTACCTCTTTCTGTCACAGACGGGATACCTTTAGCATGCAAAGGCAACGATTACGGGGTTGTGGGAAACGAACTTCTTACACCCGATGCCGACGGCCGCGCATATGGTATGGAAGCGTCCATGCGATGGCAGATTGCCGGCAAACTGACCTCTGTCGCATCACTCACGTTTTTCCGCAGCGAATACCGTAGTGGAAATGATGCGGAATACATAGCATCTGCATGGGACAACCGGTTCATTGCAAACGTGAGTGGTACATACGAACTTCCACGCAACTGGAGCATTGGAGCAAAATTGAGTGCCATTGGCGGCAGTCCGTATACACCATACGACGAGGTAAAATCTTCGCTTGTCGAAGCATGGGACGTACAAGGACGCCCGTATTACGACTATACACGATATAACGAAGGTCGGCTTGATGCATTTGCACAGCTTGACGTACGAGTAGATAAGAACTATTATTTTAAAGGATGGCGACTTGGTATATACCTCGATCTGCAGAATGTCACAAAGAGTATACTACGCCAACCTGACGTACTGATGAGCACTGGAGTGATAGAGAATCCTGAGGCCCCGGCTTCAGAGCAACGATACAAAATGAAATATATCAAACAGGAAAGTGGCACATTGCTTCCAACGATAGGTTTCACCGTGGAATTCTGACAATACAATATGAAATATGCAGTAAAAACGCAATCGGCATTATAGTCCACGGTATAAGAATAATATCATATCACTTCTTCACATGCCATATTTTATATTAGTGTGTGTTAGGAACAGACATTTTGCCTGATAAATTCCAGCGTGCTGCCAGAAAGTCAATATTGTATTACAAGACAGCCCTGACAGAGTCCTGAAATAATCTGAATGGAGCCTCAGAACAGCCCGTCTTACACCATCAGAGAGCCTGTTTCATAACTCCAGAAAAGCTGTTTCGCAGCAGGCGAAAAACAGTAACGGCTTAAAAAGGCTCAATAGAAATTAATTTGGAATATTGACAGTAATAAAGAAACAACGGCATCAATTCCTTACCAGCGTTGTTGCCTACAGCTGAAATAGAAGCCAAAGGGGGATGTTACAGATTTTCAGTATCCTGCGCTTTTTCCGTCTGAGTTTTCTGTTCTACCCCCAAAAACAAGCGCGTATTTGCGCGCTGACTTTCCGTCAGGCGCAAATTCTTGAGAAATGAGAGTTTTATGCAAACGGCTGTACACCAACAAATTACATCTAAGAACAAATTTTTCATCGTACGAAATGCACCGTTTCAGCATGTGATATGGCCCGTTTCATGTCCTGATATGCGCAATATCACACCCTGATACGGGCATAAACAGAGGCTGAGACAGGCATAATCGGAACGCCAGGTTAAGCGGCATGCCCACACAACAGGATATACGGCAAGGCCGTCAGGGCAGAATTGGTTTTGGAAATATAGAATTTAACATTTCCCAACATCTCTTTTACGATTTTATTTTGTCAAAAAAAAGTCAAGAAAATCTGTAAGTACGTCGCTTGAGTTTTCTTAAAAAACACCTATATGAGACATGAGCAAAAGCACGGGAAGTATGTATTCTTCTTGCGGCGAGAATTTTTCAGTTGCAGCAACGTGATTTTATTGTTATATGAGGCAGATAATCTGTCACCGTTCACGGCCTCCGCTTTGACCGTAATGTTTCTTTTATTCCGTGATGGTTCATGAATAAAACCAATCCCCACTGCATTTATACAGATCTCTTAAAAGCTGATGAATAGCGATTATCATTTTTAAGTCGACTCCACATTGCTTTAAAATAAAGAATTAATGTATAAAGATGAATAATCAAAAATATAAGAATAAAAGAGAATGGGGTATGTCTGTTTTAGACATACCCCATTCTAACTTATATTACTAATATCTACTGTTTCTGATTATTTTGCATAAGCTACAGAGCGGGTCTCACGTATTACCGTAATCTTCACCTGACCCGGATAAGTCATTTCGCTCTGAATCTTATTTGCAATCTCTGCAGACAAGCCTTCTGTTTCCTTATCACTCATCTTATCTGCTCCGACAATAACACGCAATTCACGTCCTGCCTGTATTGCATAAGTTTTTGTTACTCCAGGATAACTCATTGCTATTGCCTCAAGATCATTAAGACGCTTTATATAAGCCTCTACGATCTCTCTACGTGCACCTGGACGTGCACCAGAAATAGCATCACACACCTGAACTATAGGAGCAAGAAGAGTATTCATTTCCATTTCGTCGTGATGGGCTCCAATTGCGTTGCAGATATCCGGTTTTTCCTTATATTTCTCTGCAATCTTTGCACCATACAAAGCGTGTGGCAATTCACTTTCCTCATCGGGAACCTTTCCTATATCATGCAAAAGACCGGCACGCTTTGCCTTCTTCGGATTAAGACCTAATTCTGATGCCATTACCGCACACAGATTGGCTGTTTCGCGTGCATGTTGCAGCAGATTCTGTCCATAAGAAGATCTGTATTTCATCTTACCTACAATTCTTATAAGCTCCGGATGCAAGCCATGAATACCCAAATCTATTGCAGTACGTTTTCCTGTCTCGATTATTTCGTTATCCAACTGTTTCTTAACCTTGGCAACAACTTCCTCTATACGTGCCGGATGGATACGACCGTCAGCCACAAGCTGGTGCAAAGCAAGGCGACATACTTCTCGTCTTACCGGATCGAACGCTGAAATTACGATAGCCTCGGGAGTATCGTCGACAACTATTTCAACACCAGTAGCAGCCTCAAGCGCACGTATATTTCTTCCCTCACGTCCGATTATACGGCCTTTTACTTCATCATTGTCTATATGGAAAACGCTTACAGAATTTTCTATCGCTGTTTCAGTGGCAACGCGCTGAATTGTCTGTATCACTATTTTCTTGGCCTGAGTATTCGCATTCAGCTTAGCCTCATCCATTATCTCATTAACATAGCTTGCCGCGTCCATTCTGGCCTCATCCTTAAGACTTTCAACCAATCGGTTCTTTGCTTCTTCAGCACTAAGTCCGGACAATTCTTCCAGTTTCTCTCTTTCTTTAATCTGCATCTTTTCCAATTCTTCCTGCTTTATACCAAGAAGTTTGCTCTCATTGTCAAGACGCAACTGCATCTGTTCCATCTCCTGCTTACGACGCCCCAATTCTTCCTGACGCTGATTGAGAGAAATCTCACGCTGTTTCAAACGATTCTCGCTCTGCTGTATTTTCTGATTACGTACTTGGACTTCCTTTTCCAGTTCCGATTTTTTGTTCAGAAACTTTTCCTTTACTTCAAGCAATTTCTTTTCTTTGATAACATCAGCCTCTTTGTTGGCCGCATCTATCATTTCATTATATTTGCCTTTTATAACATATCGGAAAACCGCATAGCCTGCAACTCCGCCTATAATAAGAGCCACAACAGCTGTAATTATTATACTTATACCAGTCATATATTTTGTTTTATATTTGTTTTTAGTAATATTCTCTGATCTTATACCTGGCCGTCTATAACCTCTTCTATCTCTGAAGTCAACTTTTTGAGAATATCACTATATGGAACGGTATCATTACGTACAGCCTCTTTCTCATATCTCAAAGCAATATCAATAAGAGCCATATAAAGCAATTCCTTATCACTTTTATGGCCTTTAAAGACTGATGCGTACGCATTTACCGTATTTGTTATAAGAACTGCAGCGTCTCTATATAATGGTTCCTCTTCTTTCGGAACCATTACCGGCATCTCCGTATCATAGACATGCAACCTTATATGTAATTTCTCTTTATTATCTTCTGCCATCGCGCTAGTTTACTTTTCACTCACCAATGTGATACATTTATTCACATCGCGAATAAGCTTTAACAATTTTTTTTGCGCCGACTCCAAATCGCCATTGGTTATTTCAACCATTCTTGCCATTTTAAGGCTTTCATAATCATTTTTCGCCTGAGCCAACTGCCCCTCCGTTTTTTCCAAGATCGCACGCAACTTACCATTTTCCTCCTTTATTTTATTGTACTCCAGGATAAGTTGTCTTACACGAGTCGTAAAGAGCGCTATCGTTTTCTCATCAGCGTTCATAAATAACTATTTTGGTGACAAAATTAACAGAATAAATTGATAAAACCAAATTTACCGATCGTTTATTTATTTTGACATTTATAAAACTTTTAAAAGATTTATTTTAATGACAATCGCATATACGATCAATAAAATCAAGGCATATCATTTCTTTTTTTCATCATCGTTTGCCTTCGGTTCTTTTTTGGCAAGCATAACAACCTGATATACAAAATCGGTTATCCACTTTTGAGAGAAACCCAGGCGTTTGTCGTATTGTCTGATAGACATAACAGTTTTTATAACTCCGGCATCTTTATAGTCATTTTTATTGAAGATGTCCGAGACCGTCTTTTCCGTCATGGTGTAAAGCGCTTTTCTCATGAATGAAGGAAGACGAAGTTTAAACTTCATCAGATTTCCCATCAGCATCATCAAATCCTGCGAAAAGCCCTGGAATTGAATAAGATAAGGCTGAACGTCCTGTATTTTGCGACAGTTCTTCTTTATGCTCGCATCTATCTCCTTAAAAAAATCATCATCAATACCATAAAGATCCATAAGCATTTTCATGCAATGTTTCTTCTCGCCCACACCCAACTTATTGTTCACGGTAGGCACATGCAAGGTTGACTTAAATACACGCAGGTCAGGCAACATTGCCAGATTTGTTATACCAACATTTGCAGCAATTGATGCCTGAAAATAAACCCGGATCAGATTCATATAATCTTCCATGCCTCCGGTATTGGCATTATCGTTTTTTTTCTTTATAAATTTAGATAGAAAACTCATATCAATATTTTATTACCGTTAATAACACGAAATATACAATATATAAAACTTATAATTTCGCAAAATTACAATAATATCTTTAAAAACGCAAATATTTCATTATAAAACACACCAATACAAATTACATAACAGCACGAATATTTTCATCATATCACTGTGGTTTTATCGACTTTTATTTGTAACTTTGCAGCAGACTTATAAGTATATTCATCATAATACAAGAACGGATAACAAATGGATTATCCAACAAAGCAGAAACCGTATGCAATTATTATGAAATATCTGTTTTATGGAAAAATAGCAAACGCAACTAATTTTGTACTCATATTATGAAAGGAATTATTCTTGCCGGCGGTTCCGGCACAAGGCTTTATCCTATCACAAAGGGAATAAGTAAACAATTAATCCCGATTTTTGACAAACCGATGATTTATTACCCCATATCAGTCCTTATGTTGGCAGATATAAGGGATATTCTTATCATATCAACACCAACCGATTTACCTTTATTCAAACGACTGCTTGGAGATGGCAGTGAAATCGGAGTACACTTTGAATATGCTGAGCAACCTTATCCTGGTGGTCTGGCACAAGCTTTCATTATTGGAGACAAATTTATTGGTAAAGATAGTGTATGTCTTGTCCTTGGTGACAACATATTCCACGGTGCCGGATTTACAACTCTGTTACACAACAGTGTACACTATGCAGAGATGAACAACAAAGCCACTGTCTTTGGATATTATGTAAACGATCCTGAAAGATATGGTGTTGCAGAATTTGACAAAGACGGAAAATGTCTCAGCATAGAAGAAAAGCCCAAACGCCCTAAAAGCAATTATGCTGTAGTTGGACTTTATTTTTATCCAAATGATGTAGTAAACATTGCCAAAAGCATTAAGCCAAGTGAACGTGGTGAACTTGAAATAACAACTGTCAATCAGGAGTTCCTAAGACAGGACCGCCTGATGGTACAGACATTACAAAGAGGTTTTGCATGGCTTGACACAGGAACACATGACAGTCTGTCAGAAGCCAGTACCTTTATTGAAGTAATAGAGAAACGTCAAGGACTGAAAATTGCATGTCTGGAGGAAATCGCTTTCAAAAAAGGTTGGATAACCAAAGAATCACTTTATAAAACAGCACAGCCAATGGCCAAAAACTCATACGGACAATATCTGCTGAATTTAATTAAAGACTAAAAATACTACAGCATAAAAAATGGAAGAAAACAAAAACTTAGGATCATATAATGTCCTACAAGAACAAGAAGAAAAATCTTCTTTCGATTTTAAAACATTATATACAATTTTCATATTAAACTGGAAATGGTTTGTCCTGTCTCTGATAATATGTATTGCAGCTGCAGCCATATATCTCAGATACACAACTCCCAAGTATCAGGCTTATGCCAAATTCCTTATAATGGATAATGACAACAACGGCCGAAGCAGCCGTAACTCAATAATGTCTACGGCAAATCTCGGTACACTTACAAACTCTATGGGAATTGACAATGAAATTGAAATTTTGAAATCAAGATCTGTCGCCCAACAAGTTGTAAGAGAGTTGAAACTGTATGTCTCTTATCAGAAAGTTGGTAAGGTAAAAGACAGTCCAATGTACAAGACTCAACCAATCAATGTTGACATAGATCCTGGAAGTCTTGAAAGGCTTAAGGCACCTATTTCACTGGAAATCACACGCGAAGGAAGCAACTACAATGTAACAGGATCATATTATTACATATCGCAAACAGATCCTTCAAAAAACAAACAATATAATATCGAAAAAAGCTTCAGCCAACTTCCAACAAGTATCAATACACGCAGTGGAATCATAACATTCACATCCAACAGCATGACACCTATGGCTGACGGAACAACACTGAAGGTGCAGATAATGTCGCCAGAAGCTGCAGCATACAAATACATCGGAGCACTGTCTGTATCACAAATCTCGAAAACGACAACGATCACACAGCTTAGTCTAAACGATGAGCTTCCACTCAGAGCCACAGACTACCTGAGACAGCTTGTCATTTGCTACAACCGTCAGTCTAATGAAGACAAAAACGAGATTGCAATACGTACCGAGGAATTCATCAATGGACGTCTTGAAAAAATAAATGCAGAACTCGGTGACACTGAAGGTTCACTTGAGGCATACAAGAAGCGCAATAATATGGTTGAGCTTAGCATAAATGCTCAACAGGCAGTACAAAATCAGGATGCATATAGCCAGCGTCTCGCTGAAGCCAATACTCAAGTAGCACTTTTGAGAAGCATAAGCGAATATATGGATGAGCCGGAGAACAAATATCAGACTCTTCCATCCAATGTCGGACTTACAGACCAGTCGGCCACGGATCTTATAAACAAATACAATGACATTGTACTTCAGCGCAACAACCTTCTGCGCAGTGCCAGCGAGAACAGTCCTATTGTGACACCACTTACCGCACAGCTTGACGATCTGTCCAACAGCATACGACGTGCGATGAGTCAGGCACGCAGAAATATGGAAATACAGCGTAACAGCGTAGCACAGCAGTATGGCAAATACGCAAGCCAGATCTCTGCAACACCAGAACAGGAACGTATACTCACACAGATCGGACGTCAGCAGGATGTAAAATCCGGTCTTTACCTTACACTTCTCCAGAAGCGTGAGGAAAACTCCATCTCGCTTGCAGCTACTGCAGACAAAGGTAAACTCATAGACGAACCTATCATTCTCGGCAAAATAAGTCCGAAATCGTCTGAGATAATGCTTTCTGCAATTGTTCTAGCACTTGCCATCCCAGCCCTCATACTGTTCCTCATCAGACTGTTCCGTTATAAGATTGAAGGTCATGATGATGTTGAAAAGCTAACATCGCTACCTATCATTGCCGATGTAGCAATTGCAAGTGATAGTACGAAGACAAAGGAAGGCATCGTAGTACACGAAAACCAGAACAGCCAAATGGTGGAAATATTCCGTTCTATGCGTACCAATCTTCAGTTTATGCTTGGAGAAGGAAAGAAAACAATTATGTTCACTTCCAGCAATTCCGGAGAAGGAAAGACATTCAACGCTGCCAATCTTGCAATGAGTTTCGCATTGCTTGAAAAGAAAGTAATTTTTGTCGGTCTTGACATACGTAAACCACGTCTGGCAGATCTCTTCGGCATAAACGATCATCACCATGGCATAACACCATTGCTCGTGAAGAACAACCCGACTGAAGAAGAAGTCAAATCACAGATCGTAAGCTCTGGAGTAAATAACAAACTCGACCTGCTCATGGCAGGACCGATTCCTCCAAACCCGACAGAGCTTGTATCACGCGACTCACTTGACAAGATCTTTGCCATACTCAAGAAAAACTATGATTACATTATTATAGATACCGCTCCGGTAGGACTTGTTACTGATACACTCCACATTGGACGCGTTGCTGACATAACTGCATACGTCTGCAGAGCCGACTTCACCCCGAAGAGCGATTTCAATATAATAAACGATCTGAACAAAGAAAACAAACTGCCGAAGATATGCATTGTCATAAACGGTATTGATATGTCGAAGAAGAAGTACGGTTACTATTACGGATATCACAAATACGGTTATTATGGAAACTACAATAGCCAGTATGGTGACAAGAACGATACATCCGTAAAACTATAAATAAGAATACAATAAAAACAAAAGATGACAATAGCTGTTGATTTTGACGGAACAATAGTTGAAAACCGTTATCCGGAAATAGGCGAAGAGAGACCGTTTGCCACAGAAACACTCCGCATGCTTATTTCTGAAAGATACAAAATTATATTGTGGACCGTACGCGAAGGCAGACACCTTGAGGAAGCTATAGCATGGTGCCGCGAACGCGGTATCGAATTCTATGCTGTAAACAAGGACTACCCTGAGGAGAAAATGGAAAATAACAACCATTATTCCAGAAAAATCAAAGCCGACATGTTCATCGACGATCGCAACATTGGAGGCCTGCCGGGATGGGGTGAAATATATCGTATGATACACGAAAAGAAAAGTTACGAAGATATCATTGCCGAACGACAGCACACTTCTTTCTCAGACAAAAATTCCAAAAGAAAGAAACATTGGTGGAACTTTTAGGATCAAGCAAGTAAACGCATTAGGGGATGACTTTATTGTCATCCCCTAATGCGTTTATTTACATGTATGTACAATATAAAAGCTTCCTTTATACGACATTATCATATCATCTGGAACAACCAAACATACTATTAACAGTTCTCAGCTTAATTGAGAAAAGCATCCCCTTATTGCTATTCCCTTTAAACAATCCAAAGAAACGACTGCCTGCATTATATTTATATATTACAACGAACTCGTGTTAACCATCCTTACATCACCGCCCTCTACATACTTGAATCCATTCAAAAAACTCCGGGCATCCATGCGCTTCTTGCCAGCCAGTTGCAGTTCTGTTATCTCTACCCACTCATCGGCAGCAGCCACATACAATCTGCCGTGTTCAACGAGAACCTTACCACATGATGTATTACAAACATTTCCTGTCCGTCTTGTTTTATACACTTTCATCGTCAAAGGTTTCTGTCCATCAACTGCCAATCCTGACCATGCACCAGGATAAGGACTAAGTCCACGCACAAAATCATAAATATTTTTTGCAGGCAGACTCCAGTTTATCTCACATGTCTCCTTGAATATCTTCGGTGCGGAATGTAGTTCAACAGTTTCATTCTGAGGCTGTGAAGCTACGTTTCCATCTGTAGCTATCACTGCATCAACTGTCTCCAGGCATAGTTCTGCTCCGAGCCTCATCAGTCCGTCATAAACATATTCTACATCAGCGTCTTCCGGGATTGGGAACCTCTTCTGCATTATTATACGCCCAGTATCAATCTCATGGTCAAGAAAGAACGTTGTGACACCAGTTTCAGTTTCTCCATTTATCACAGCCCAGTTTATAGGTGCAGCTCCTCTGTATTGAGGAAGAAGCGACGCATGTACATTGAACGTACCAAATCGCGGCATTGCCCATACTATTTCCGGCAACATACGATAGGCCACAACCACTTGTAAATCTGCTTTATATGCAGCAAGGCTCTCCACAAATTCAGGATCTTTCATCTTTACCGGTTGCAGTACAGGAATACCAACAGACAACGCATATTTCTTGACCTCAGGCGGACACAAAACGGAACCATGACGACCTACAGGCTTGTCTGGCTGTGTCACTACTGCCACTACATTATATCCGCCTTCGACAAGACGACGCAGAGATTCAACCGCAAACTCCGGTGTACCCATAAACACTATACGCAAATCTTTCTTGTTCATATCTAAATAATTTATACAGTAAAAACACGACCCTCCATATCCTGCTACCAAACAATTTCGGTCGGCAACACTCAATGGACAGTGCATCAGGCTTGTATGCAAAGATACTTCAAATAACGTAATAAAACGAAATAATACAGATTTTGGAAAGAAAATATAGCAGAAATATGAAGTTGCCATGAATAAATATGCAAGATACGACCGTCAATGCCACATAAACATGTAATAACTGCACTACGCACTAACAAAAAATTCATCATGAAAACTAGAAGCGTTTGCTGCATTCTGCATTTTTTATTATTTTTGCTTAATAAAAACATAATTACAATAACAATGACTCAGGAAGCTGATATAAAAAACGCCATAGACGTGATGCGTAATGGCGGAGTTATTCTATATCCCACAGACACTGTATGGGGAATAGGATGTGACGCAACAAATGAAAAAGCCGTAGCAAAAGTTTATGAAATAAAAAGACGTAACGACTCTAAAGCACTGATATGCCTCGTCGATTCAGACGTACGCCTTCAGCGCTATGTGAGAAACGTACCGAACGTGGCATGGGATCTGATGGAACTTGCAACAAAACCCACAACTATAATATTCGACCAAGCTGTAAATCTTGCCCCTAACCTCATCGCTGAAGACGGAAGCATAGCCATGCGCATTACAAGAGAGCCGTTTTCAAAAATGCTCTGCTACCGTTTCCAGAAACCAATAGTGAGTACAAGCGCCAACATCAGCGGCGAACCAGCCGCTCAAAACTACTGCGACCTGTCACAGGAACTGATCGATGCTGTAGACTATGTGTGCTGGACACGCCGTCAGGAACACAAGCCACACACACCGAGCAGCATTATTAAACTGACCAACGAAGGTGTCGTTTCTATAATCAGACCGTGACAATACAGCCACGACGGACTACAGAGAATAAAAGAAATAGCGAACACTAAAGATGAAAGCAACCAAAGCACACGTACTAAGAATCGTCACCCCAATACTACACAACTGGCACAATCACGTATCCGAACGACAGATGACGCTGATAATGGCCTTCCTCATAGGCTTCTTCGCGTCTGTGGCGGCTTTCGTCTTACACTCCATCATCAAAGAGATCCAATGGTTGTTGACATCAAAATTCACATTCGATTCCTACAACTGGCTTTATCTTCTATTCCCCGTTATCGGTATTTTCTTCACAATGCTTTTTGTAAGATACGTAGTGAAAGACAACATCTCACACGGTATCACCCGCATTCTTTATGCCATCTCCACCAAACGTTCACGCCTTAAAGCCCACAACTGTTGGTCATCCGTAATAGCCTCCGCCGTAACCATTGGTTTTGGAGGTTCCGTAGGAGCCGAAGCACCAATCGTACTCACAGGTTCAGCCATAGGTTCCAATCTTGGACAACTGTTCAGAATGGACAACAAGACACTCATGCTGCTTGTGGGATGCGGCGCCGCTGCGGCCATTGCCGGAATATTCAAGGCTCCAATTGCCGGTCTTGTCTTCACTTTGGAAGTACTTATGGTCGATTTAAGCATGGCCTCGCTGCTACCCATACTCATCTCATGTGTCACCGCCACATGCTTCACATACATATTCGTAGGCAGCGACTCGCTTTTCACATTCCACCTCGATGACGGATGGATCATCGAGCGTGTTCCGGCATGTATACTGCTCGGTGTTGCATGCGGTCTAGTAAGTCTGTACTTCATACGTGCCATGGGAATGTGTGAAAACATGTTCCATCGCATGAAGGATAAGCCATACATACGTCTGCTCACAGGTGGTGTGATGCTTAGTTCGCTTATCTTCATATTCCCTGTACTCTACGGCGAAGGCAACAACGCAGTCAACATCCTTCTTAACGGCGAAACAAGCGCCGACTGGGAAAAACTGCTCAACAACTCACTGTTCTACGGGCACGGCGATCTGCTTATATTATACATTGCACTTGTCATACTGACAAAAGTGGTCGCCACATCTGCAACAAACGGAGCAGGAGGATGCGGTGGAACGTTTGCACCTTCACTCTTTATCGGTGGGTTCAGCGGATTCCTTTTTGCCAGACTTTGGAACATCAATCATATTGGCGTACATATACCAGAAAAAAACTTCACGCTCCTAGGCATGGCTGGCGTTATGGCTGGCGTTATGCATGCACCGCTTACAGGTATATTCCTCATAGCCGAGATAACAAACGGCTATAATCTTTTTATGCCGCTGATTATCGTCAGCATCTGTTCTGTCATGACGATAAGCATATTCGAACCACACAGTATATATGCCATGCGACTCGCAAAGGAAGGAAAACTCATAACGCATCATACAGATAAGGCAGCACTTACACTTATGAGCCTGGACAGCGTGATTGAAAAAGAATATGTATCAGTAAATGAGGACATGACACTAGGACAGCTTGTCAACGTAATAAGCAAAAGTAACACCAGTTTCATACCCGTACTTGACAATGCCGGTATACTGCTCGGAGAGATAGACATCACCAAGATACGGCATATCATGTTCCGCACAGAATTATATAACAGGTTCACTGTAAAGCAGATGATGACACATGTTGCCGCAAAACTTCTTCTCAACGATCCAATGGAAAGTGTCATGAGGGCTTTTGAAAAAGAAAATGCCAGTTATCTGCCGGTTGTTGATATGAATAACCATCTTATAGGATTTATCTCTCGTACAAGAGTGTTCAGCATGTACCGAAAAATGGTATCCGACCTCTCGGACGAATAATAATAAAGACAATTATAATGGCATTTGCCGAATATTATCCTACAAACAGCACAAAACATGCCGTTTGTAGGATTTTTTTCATATATTTGCAAAAACATATACATTATATAATAATCATTAACCTGACATGCATTCAAACAACATCAAACAACTACTGACGGCCATAATCATATTTGGCCTTGGCATTAATGCTGATGCTGCAAAGAAATGGGTGGACGTGACAGAGAAGTACATCTCAAATCCGTCGTTCACGGTGGCTAACTACAACGAATGGGAAGTAAGCGGCACTGCACGCTCTATAAGTGCACGCGCTGGATGTATGGAGATGTGGAGCGGCCGTATTGACCTGCAGAAAATAATTGAGAATGTACCGAACGGACATTACAGATTCAGTGTACAGGCATTATACCGCACAAAAAACCATAACGATGCTTATAAAGAATACAAAGATGGCAGAGAGAACATAAGAGGATTCATGTTTGCCAACGACAAGGAAAAGCCTGTCACAAGTCAGTATTCGTTCTATTTCACAGACAATCCTCAATACACATGCTACTATGTAGACGGGGTATATTATCCGAATAGTATGGAAGCTGCGGAGACCGCTTTCAACAAAGGAGCATATAGAAACGAGCTGGAGTTTGATGTCACAGACGGAAATATCATTATAGGTCTATACAACGACGAAAGCATTGACGACAACTGGTTGGTTTTTGACAACTTCAAATTGGAACAGGAAATAGACATAAACGAAGCTGGCAGCGGTTCACTATTGGTCAACGAAATAATGTCAGCCAACGTAGACATGTACATGAGTCCTGCTTACAATTTTGACGGATGGGTCGAACTTTACAATACAACAGACAAGGAGCTGTGGCTTGGCGGATGTTTTCTAAGCGATGATGCCAACAATCTGAAGAAATGGCAAATGCCGGACAATATAGGCACTGTACCAGCCAACGGATACAAAGTGATATGGTTTGGAAGCAACGGCATAAAGACCAATCAGGCTCCGTTTAATCTCGAATGTGAAGGAGGAGCACTTTACATAAGCGACAGCAACGGCAATATCATAACAAGACAAGAATATCCCGAATCAAGAAGCAGACTCTCCTGGGCAAGAACCACGGATGGTGCCAATCGTTGGGGATGGACGGCCACTCCAACACATGGAGCCTCAAACAACACGTCTGTTTTCGCAACAAAACAACTTGATGCTCCAGTAGTAATACCGGACGGAAAATTATTCTCCGGAACGATGAACATTTCCGTCGATATACCGGCAGGCACCATTCTTCGTTATACAACAGACGGTAGCACCCCCACCCTCGACAATGGAATGACAAATTCAACTGGTTCGTTCACCATCAGCCAGACAACATCTTACAGATTCAGACTGTTCCAAGACGGAATACTGCCAAGTCCTGTTACAACACGCACATACATCAACACCACACGGAAGTTCACCCTACCGGTGATTGCCGTATCTACAAAAAATGAATATCTTTACGATGACATGATTGGTGTCTATGTGAAAGGCAACAACGGACGGACAGGCAACGGAATGGACACGCCTGCCAACTGGAATATGGACTGGGATAGACCCGTGAACTTCCAGTATATCATGCCAGAAGACAATTCTATGGCAGTAAATCAAGATGTGGCATTCTCTATATCTGGCGGTTGGACAAGGGCGAACGCTGTGAAATCCTTCAAACTGAAAGCCGACCGTGTTTACGAAGGACTCAATGCCATGGACTATCCGTTCTTCACAGCAAAACCATACATAAAAAACAAAACTCTACAAGTGAGGAACGGAGGTAATGACAGTGGCTCCAAAATCAAGGACGCCGCGCTACAGACCATTATGCAACGCTCCGGAATAAACCTCGATCTTGTGTCCTACCAACCCGCTGTACATTTCATAAACGGTGAATATAAGGGATTGATAAATGTCCGTGAACCAAACAATAAGGATTTTGCCTATGCAAACTTCGGATACAGTAAAGACGAACTGGACGTTTACGAACAAAGTCCCGATTCGGGAGCTTACATGATGTGGGGTACAAAAGACGCACTTGAAGCACTTTATGAGTTGTCTAAAACATCTACAAATCAGAAATCGTATGACGAAATAAAAAAACTGCTTGACATTGACGAATACATCAATTATATGGCAGCATCATTATATCTTGGTTCATGGGACTGGCCGGACAACAACGTGAAGGCATACAGAAAGAAAGATGGAGGGAAGTACAGATTTGTCGTGTTCGATCTTGATGCTGCATTCGGAACTGACGACAGAGATACCGACGAGAACGGTAACCCGATTTACCGGAACACATTCCGGTGGCTCGACGGAATGCAATGGCACTGGTATGACTACATTTATGATGAAGGTTTAAGACGTTACGGAGAAATAAAGTTCTGTACATTCTTTTTCAATATGCTTGAGAACGAAGACTTCAGAAGACGTTTTATCGATGCATTCTGTGTTGTAGGAGGAAGTGTTTTCGACTATGACAGAGCAGAAAATATACTGAAAGAACTCGGCGACAAAGTGCGTCCCACAATGAATGAAGAAGGAGGCAGTCCTGACGGATCGCTCAATGAAATCAGAACAAAACTGAAAGGACGAATGGAAGATATGGCAAAGGATATGGTAGACTATGAACGTCTGAGACTGTCCGACACACAGCCACAAAATGTATGCATATCTTCAGACACTTACGGTGCCGGCATTTTCATAAACAATATGGAGATACCATATTCCTCTTTCAACGGTAAACTGTTTGCCCCAGTCAAGCTCAAGGCCGTCGCTCCCGCCGGATATAGATTTGCCGGATGGAAGAAATATTCCATATCTGAAGAAACAATATTCTCAAAAGGAAGCGAATGGAAATATTTCACAGATGGCTCTCTGCACCAGACAGACTGGTACACCTCCACATATAACGACGCTTCCTGGAATACTGGAAAAGCTCCATTGGGTTATGGCAAGGATTTCATAAGCACAACTCTTTCATATGGTACGGATGCAAACAACAAACGGCCGACATATTATTTCAGAAAAAATATCACAATAAATAATGCCAATGCGGAATCTGTTGTAATGAATTTCACTGCAGACGACGGATTTGTTGTATACGTCAATGGTAAAGAAGGCGGACGCTATAATCTTCCCGACGGTGAAATTTCATATAATACCTACGCAAATACGGCAAACTCCAATCCTGATACAGGCAGCATGCATCTGGACGCAGCGCTGTTCAGACAAGGCGAAAACATAATTGCCGTTGAGGTACACAACAACAATCCGAACTCTTCGGACATTGTATGGGATGCCGAACTCGTATATTCTTCTCAAAAAGACAATGATGATTTCTATACCACAAGCAACATCATGGATCTTCCGAAAGATGAAAATATGAATATAAAAGCATGTTTTGAAGCTCTGACTGACGAAGACAAGAAGAATGAAGGCATCACCCCTGTAATGATAAATGAGATAAGCGGTTCGAACAGCATATATGTGAACGACTATTTCGAACGCGACGACTGGATGGAACTTTACAATACAACTGACGAGAATATCGATATTGAAGGAATGTATCTGAGCAATGATATCAACAATCCTTTATTATACCAGATATCAAAAGGCGATACGCAGGTTTCTACAATCATACCAGCCCACGGCCATATTGTCATATGGTGTGACAAAGAAAACAATAAGACCAAACTTCACGCACCATTTAAGATAAGTGCAGACGGAGGAGAACTCATAATAACATCAAAAGACAAGACGTGGCAAAATTCATTAAAATATCCGGCACATAATGGAGATGAAACCGTCGGACGTTATCCAGACGGAAGTCAGAATGTTTATGTCATGAACATACCGACAATAGAGAAAAGCAACATATACACGAGTTATCTCGTTAAAACAGACGGTGGTGAAACCAATGGAATAACAAGTCCCGACAAAGAGGTAACCAACCGCAATATAGAACTGAAATATATTGCAAATTCTCTCATTCTGAGTAGCAATAGAGACAACAATGTCGATGTTAGAATCTTCACTTTATCCGGAATGGAAGTATTCAACAAGAAACTCTCCGTATCACAAGGAGATTATAGGATAAACACTTCCAATCTTCAGGAAGGATGTTTTATTGCCAAAGCAACAGACCAGAATGGAAACATTTCCTCGTGTAAGTTTATAATATCACGACACTGACATTATTACGCAAATAAAAAGTGCTCCGCCAACATTTCAATATTTCATGGCGGAGCACTTTTTTATATCCCAAAGTACATAACAGAACAAGACAAAATAAAAAGAGCCGGGTATTCTCCGGCTCTCTTTATCAAGTTTATTTTAAGTCTTTTATAATATTATATATCCCATCCTACTGCAGAAGCACCAAGAACTGCAGCAGAAGAACCCTCAAGACCACTGATAAGGAATTTAGCCTTGCCCTTGAAGATGTTCAGAACGCGCTCGTCGTAAGCCTTCTTTATCGGATTCATAATCAGATCGCCGGCTTTTGTCAGACCACCGAAGAAGATGAATGCTTCCGGAGATGAGAATGCAGCGAAGTCTGCGCAAGCCTCACCAAGAAGTTTACCTGTGAATTCATAAACACCAAGTGCAAGTTTATCACCCTTTTCTGCAGCCATTGACACATCATAAGATGTTATTTCATCCGGATTCAGTTCGCGGAGCAACGACGGTTCTTCTGTTGTTGTAAGAAGTTCACGTGCTGTACGGGCAACACCTGTTGCAGAGCAATAAGCTTCAAGACAACCGTTACGTCCACATCCGCAAGAACGTCCGTTCTCCTTTACAATGACATGACCAAGTTCACCTGCGAAACCATCGCATCCATAAACCAACTGTCCGTTAACAACAATACCAGAGCCAACACCAGTACCAAGTGTAATTACGATGAAGTTTTTCATACCGCGTGCCACACCATAAGTCATTTCACCTATTGCAGCAGCATTAGCGTCATTGGTAAGAGCCACCGGTATACCAAGAGCTTTTGAGAACATGTCTGCCAATGGAACCACACCATCATGTCCCCACTCCAGGTTTGGAGCGAACTCGATTGTTCCATTATAGTAATTTCCGTTAGGTGCACCGATTCCCATTGCCTTGATCTTCTCTATACCACCGACCTGGTCAATGATGACCTTGAGTGCATCTACAGATGCCTTAACATAATCCTCTACGTTTTTATAACCCTGAGTTTTAATGGCTGTTGTGACTTTTATGTCACCTCTACTGTCAACAATACCAAAAACAGAGTTGGTTCCACCTAAGTCCAAACCGATTACATACGGTTTCATTGCTGGTTCTGCGTTCATGTTTTCTTGTTTTATAGTTAATTAATAGTAATAAACCAATGTAGGTATGCAACACGGAAAAGACAAAAAAACAATCCTTATACAGGAACATCATGCCTTGTCCGGCGTGCAATCTTTCATAGGCAAAGGTATTAAAAAATACTCATAACGCACAAAGTTTTGCAATAAAAAATTTGTCCATATCATATAAAATTCGCAATTTTGCAGATGATATGCCGTTTCCTTTTCATATAGACATACTCGATTTAATATTCAAAGGGATATTAATCGGAATTTTTGTATCAGCGCCGATGGGGCCGGTTGGTATTCTATGCGTGCAGAGAACGCTGAACAAAGGCCGGTGGTACGGATTCGTCACAGGTATCGGTGCTGCAATAAGTGACATCATATATGCATTGGCGACCGGTTTCGGAATGAGTTTTGTAATGGACTTTATTACAAATCCCCAATATCTCTTCATTCTAAAAATTACAGGAAGCACCCTGCTTCTTTTCTTCGGTATATACTGTTTCAGAAGCAATCCCACAAAAAAAATGCATATCAGCGGAAACAAGAAAGGAACTCTGATATACAACGGTGTGACGGCCTTCTGGGTAACATTCCTCAACCCTCTGATAATATTTCTGTTCATGGTATTGTTCGCACAATTCTCTTTCGTCATACCAGACCATCCTTTGGAAATGTCCATTGGATACCTCAGCATTATCAGCGGAGCCATATTATGGTGGTTTGGACTGACATGGCTTGTCGACAAAATTCGTGGACAGTTTGACAACAAGGGTATAATCATCATCAACAAGATTATCGGATGCCTTGTCATTCTCATTTCATTGATTATACTTGTCGGTACTGTTTTCAATCTATACACATTCCATTACTGACCGGCCATGCCGTAACAGTAAAACGGAAAACACGAACCGACTACTCCAACTTATTATAAATCTTTCATACATTTATGTATATAGCACAGGAATTGCACAAAAAGAATATTGCAGAATACGTTCTTTACATGTGGCAGGTCGAGGATCTGATACGTGCGTACGGATGCTCGCTTTCACGCATTAACAAGGAATACATTTCCAGATTCGAATATACGGATGAACAGAAAGAAGAAGTGGCCGACTGGTACGGCAACCTTATACGTATGATGAATATTGAAGGGAAGCGCCAGGGAGGCCATCTCCAGATAAACGAAATAGTAATACAGCAGCTTAACGAACTGCACAACAACCTGCTGCAAAGCAGCAAATTCCCATTCTACAATGCGGAATACTACAAAGTGCTCCCATTCATCGTAGAGCTGAGAAACAAAGGCGACAAGAATCTCAACGAAATAGAGACATGTATGAACGCCCTTTACGGAACAATGATGCTGAGGCTTCAGAACAAACAGATAAGCCCGGACACCGAGCATGCCATAAAGGAAATATCAACGTTCATAGGAATGCTGAACGACTATTACATCAAGGATAAAAAAGAAGGTTTGATTTTCGACGAAGACTAAAATACAAAACAATATGAACATCTTGATTACAGGCTGTAACGGACAGCTGGGAAACGAACTTCAGTTACTTGAAAAGAACTATCCACAACATACATTTTTCAATACCGATGTGACCGAACTCGACATCACCGATGCCGAAGCCATCGGCAGATATGTCAACTCCAACAACATCGACATCATCATAAACTGCGCAGCTTACACCGCCGTTGACAAGGCCGAAAGCAACAAAGAACTGTGCAAGGCACTCAACGCTGAAGCTCCTGCATACCTTGCTGAAGCTGTTGCAAAAAGAAACGGATGGATGATACAGGTGTCAACAGACTACGTATTCGACGGAACAAAATGCACGCCATACGTAGAAACCGACACACCATGCCCCAACAGTGTTTATGGAAGCACCAAACTCGATGGTGAGATAGCTGTGGAACGCGCATGCAGCAACACAATGATCATACGTACCGCATGGCTCTACAGCTCTTTCGGCAACAACTTCGTAAAGACCATGATGCGTCTCGGAAAAGAGAAAGAGGAACTCAACGTCATATTCGACCAGATAGGCACACCAACCTATGCACGCGATCTTGCCGTGGCCATTATGGCTGCCGTAGAGAAAGGCATAGTGCCGGGAATCTACCATTTCTCCAACGAAGGCGTCATAAGCTGGTATGACTTCACCAAAGCCATCCACCGTCTGAGCGGCATCAACACATGCCATGTGCGTCCGATACACACAGCCGAATACCCTACGGCCGCATCGCGCCCGCACTACTCAGTGCTCGACAAGACAAAAATCAAGCAGACCTACAATATCGAGATACCCTATTGGGAGGAAAGCCTTGCCGAATGTATCAACATACTAAACAAATAAACGATGAACCAGGAAATATCAAGAAGAAGGACATTTGCCATCATATCACACCCTGACGCCGGAAAGACCACACTCACCGAGAAGTTTCTGCTCTTCGGAGGACAGATACAGGTGGCTGGAGCCGTAAAAAGCAACAAGATACGCAAGACCGCGACATCCGACTGGATGGAGATTGAAAAACAGCGCGGTATATCCGTTTCAACGTCAGTGATGGAGTTTGACTACAATGGATACAAGATAAACATTCTCGACACTCCCGGTCACCAGGACTTCGCCGAAGACACCTACCGCACCCTCACGGCCGTCGACTCGGCCATCATTGTGGTTGACGGAGCCAAAGGTGTGGAGACACAGACACGCAAGCTCATGGAAGTGTGCCGCATGCGCAACACTCCCGTCATTATATTCATCAACAAGATGGACCGTGAAGGACGCGACCCGTTCGATCTGCTCGACGAACTTGAGGAGGAACTGCAGATAAGCGTCCGCCCATTGTCGTGGCCTATCAACATCGGTGCGAAGTTCAAAGGTGTTTACAACATATACGAAAACAAGCTCGACCTTTTCAAACCGGACAAGCAGAGAGTGACCGAAAAGGTGGAAGTTGACGTCAACAGCTCCGAACTGGAAAACCACATCGGCGAACAGGATGCCAAACAGCTGCGCGACGACATCGAGCTTATCGACGGCGTATATCCGGAATTTGAAGTAGAGTCATACCGCGCCGCCAAAGTGGCTCCCGTATTCTTCGGTTCTGCACTCAACAACTTCGGCGTGCAGGAACTGCTCAACTGCTTTGTCGAGATAGCTCCGTCACCCAAACCTACAAAGGCAGAAGAACGCGACATCGACCCGGAAGAGCCCAAGTTCACAGGCTTCATATTCAAGATAACAGCCAACATCGACCCCAACCACCGCTCATGTATCGCCTACTGCAAGGTATGCAGCGGCAAGTTCGAGCGCAACCATCCATATCTGCACGTACGCCTGGGCAAGACCGTACGCTTCTCATCGCCCACCCAATTCATGGCGCAACGCAAGAGCACCATCGAAGAAGCCTATCCGGGCGACATCGTCGGACTGCCGGACAACGGCATATTCAAGATAGGCGACACTCTGACAGACGGCGAACAGTTGCACTTCCGCGGCCTGCCATCGTTCTCACCGGAGATGTTCAAGTATATTGAGAACGACGACCCGATGAAGTCAAAACAACTCGAGAAAGGCATCAACCAGCTGATGGACGAAGGTGTGGCTCAGCTGTTTGTAAACCAGTTCAACGGCCGCAAGATCATCGGAACCGTAGGACAGTTGCAGTTCGAAGTGATACAGTATCGTCTGGAGAATGAGTATAACGCCAAATGTCGCTGGGAACCCGTACACCTCTATAAGGCATGCTGGATAGAAAGCGACGACGAGGCAGAATTCGAATCGTTCAAGAAACGCAAGTTCCAGTATATGGCCAAAGACCGCGAAGGACGCGACGTATTCCTTGCCGACTCAGGCTATGTGCTGAGCATGGCGCAGCAGGACTTCAAACACATCAAGTTCCACTTCACAAGCGAGTTCTGACAACACATACATAATATTACAACGAGAGCGGTGCAAGACTGTCCATCCCGGCATTACCGGACACGGATTAATGACAGTCATGCACCGCTCTTCCGTTAAAGGTCTTTGAAAGCCTTTTATAAAAAAGTTTCCAAACCATCTGCAGACGCCCATCATTGCATACCACAGACTCACAAGTCCGCAGACACGCTATCGCTTCAAACTTGCAATGAACTTCTCCACCAGGGCTACATCCTTCATGGCAGGCGCTGTCTCAAAACGCGCATCAATGTCCACTCCGGCAAACATCGGGTGGACAATCTCCCACAGAGAGGCGGCATCCTCCGGCCCTATGTCGCCGCCCACAAGAAACGGAGTGGCTCCCGCATAAGCCGCTAGCAGTCCCCAGTCTATCCGACAGCCGTCTGTAGCGTCACCATTGCCGGAAATATCAAAAAGAAACATGTCTGCATGTCCTTCATACTCTGCACACATGGCAAAATCGTCCCGACATCCTATCACCACTCTCTTTATCACCTTCAAACCAGGCCTTATGTCCGGATCTACCGTACGGCGCAGATTGTCTATCATCACCGCACTCTCCTCACCATTCAGCTGCACCCAGTCAAGCCCGTAATTGTATATCCTTGTTATGATGTTCTGCGGCATATCGTCGGCAAACACACCCACAAACGGCTTGCACTCCCCTGCACGCTGACCGTCGGCAAGACTTTTGTCCGGGAAGTCAGGTATAAGTCCCGACCGCGAGTTTATCATCCCTACATACCGCGGACTCTCCTTGCAGAACACCAGCCCGGTCATGTCGGCGCCGGCAGCCTCTATTGCGCGAATATTCACGGCATCACGCATGCCACATACTTTTACTATCATATGTCATTCATCTTATGCCGAAACCGGTGCTCCACCACTCCGGCGTATTGTTTCATACACAAGGTACGGTCTGAAACAAGACCGCACGCATCATTGCAAAAATACGCATTTTAATCAGACACACAAACTGTTTAAGACCTTTTTTGGCTCAATAGAAATTCAGTGGTGATTGGTTGCAATAAAAAAACAGTAGCATCAAGCACGTATCGGTGCCCTTACCTTCGGCTGAAAGGAAAAACTCCGGAACAGTTACAAATTTTCAGTGTCCCGCGATTTTTCCGTCCGAGTTTTCTGATCTACCCCGAAAAATAAGCGAATATTTGCACACAGACTCTCCGTCGGATGCAAATACGCGAAAAATGAGTGCCTTACACAATCAACTGAATACCAATAATTTACATCCGGAAGAGATTTCTTTATCACACGAAATGCACCATTTCAGCATGTGATATAGCCTGTTTCATGGCCTGAAACACACAATATCACACCCTGATACGGGCAGAATCAGACCCTCAAACAGGCAAAATCGGAATACAAAACGAATTATCGGAGATTATATAACAGGGTATACGACAATGCAGTAAAGCCCGAACGGGCCTTTCCGATGCCATATTTAACATTCCTTCACATCTCTTTCGCGATTTTATTTTGTCAAAAAAAAGTCAAGAAAAACTGTAAGTACGCCGCCTGAGTTTTCTTGAAAAACACCGACATGACGCGCGGGGAAACAGACGTGATGCACATATCCTTCTTTTTATGAAGGTTTATAGGTTATGTCAGCGTGAATTTTCTGTTATATAAAAAATAAAATCAAAAATATATGGTCTGCATGTAATAAACATGACTCAAACTCGTTATCAGAATATAAGCACCAAAAACAACTGCCTATGAAACACTTTAACTCAGAAGATCTGAAACCATCGGAAATGACACTGCACATTATCCGACAGATAGCATATACCTACAGAGTAATGAAAATAAACGGACACAACGAGGTATATTGCCTTAATTGAAAAGAACAGTCAGACATGGAAACAATCATATCGCCGTCATTGCTTTCGGCCGACTTTCTCGACCTGAAAAGCGACATTAAAATGATAAACCGCAGTGAAGCCGACTGGCTCCACCTCGACATTATGGACGGAGTGTTCGTCCCTAACATATCGTTCGGCTTCCCGGTAATAGAAGCCGTAGCCAAAGCATGTAAGAAACCACTCGATGTGCACCTCATGATAGTGCATCCAGAAAACTACATCAAGCAGGTGGCTGCAACAGGAGCAATGATTATGAACGTGCACTACGAAGCATGCACCCATCTTCACCGCACAGTGCAGGAGATTCATGCAGCCGGAATGAAGGCTGCCGTAACCCTTAATCCGGCCACACCGGTGTGCGTATTGGAGGATATCATAAACGATGTGGAGATGGTATTGCTCATGAGCGTCAATCCCGGATTCGGCGGACAGAAGTTCATCGACAACACAATAAATAAGGTAAAACGTCTTCGCCGTCTCATAGACGAATCGGGAAGCAAAGCTCTGATAGAAGTGGACGGAGGTGTGCAGGCCGAAACGGCACCGCTATTGGTTAAAGCCGGAGCAGATGTGCTGGTAAGCGGAAGCTACATTTTCAAGGCCGCCGACCCTATTGCGACCATCCACTCTCTGAAACACACCTTGCAGCAAGACTGACAACAGTCAGGCAAGCTGCAAGGCTATATTGTTGTCTTTGGCCAGACGGCGCAGGTTGAGTATGGCATAACGCATACGTCCCAGAGCCGTATTGATGCTTACATTAGTCGTCTCGGCTATTTCCTTGAACGACATCTGCTGGTAGAAACGCATGAAGACAACCTCGCGCTGAGGTGCAGGCAAAGTGTTGAGCAGTTTGCGCACGTCGCACATGATCTGCTCGTTGACAAAATAGTTCTCGATATTGCCCACCAGTATCTCATTGCCGCACATGTTGGAAAGATCGTTGTCAAGTGTAGGTTCTACTATCTTGCCCAAGCGCTGTTCGCGATACCAGTCCATTATCACATTATGGGCAATACGCATTATCCACGCACCGAACTTGCCGCTCGTGGTGTATTTGCGTTGCTGTAGTTTGGATATGACTTTTACGAAAGTCTCCTGAAATATGTCATCAGCCGTATTACGGTCGCGAACTACAAAAAGAATATAGGAAAAAAGCTTCGACTGATTACGCGATAAGAGCAGGTCGAATGCACGATTATTCCCATCGATATATGATAAGGCCAACTCTTCGTCGGTCATATCGTGAATATTTTTCATTTTTCTTAATATTTTCTGATTCTTAAGTAAAAGTTCTATCGATAGGCAAATATTTTTAAATTCGTATCTAAAATAAACAATCGCACGGTTTAATGTTTACAAAGGTAAATACTTTTAACGTAAACGCCAAATTATTTAACAAAAAAGAGGTTGGTGCAGGATGCTACCAACCTCGAGGGACGATTTCGTAAATCTCGAAATCATAAAAATCATGTCGCAAATATAAACTTTTAGTTTGACAATTCCAAATATTTTATACATAAATGTGTCTTTTTTAACATTATCGTCACAACTCCGCACTTTTTATCTACATATTGCTGCGCAACTTGCACTAAAACAATATATTAATATCTACTATCTTTAACCGAATTTTAATATAACATGTATTGCAACTTTGAGTTTTATTGTCTATCTTTGCTTTTGTAAAACTTATTTTAAAACCAATAAAACATTATCACTATGAACAAAATTTTACGCATTTCATTATTCAGTTTATTGGCAATGCTTTCAAGCACAATATTTGCCGAGACTGAAAAATTCGTCTTTACAGGAGATGAAGCTTATGGTATGACCTTACTAAGTGGAACCACAAATGAATATAATCCGGATCCATATGTATGCACAGAAGGTGAAGTAAGTCTTACACTAAATGGAAATTCACGTTGGTGGAAAGCAAGCAGTGGAAATGAACTTCGCCTTTACAAAGAATCAAGCATGAACATTAGCGTTCCTACTGGTAAGACCATAACAAAAGTGGTACTCAATGCCAAGGTTCCTAGCAACTTTGCCTCTACTGTAGGAACATACAATGAAGGAACATGGACAGGCAATGCTGAAAGCGTTGACATACAGTGTACTATCACAAAGAGCAACACACCGATATACGATATTGAGGTTACATACCAGAATGCAGAGGAACCTGTAAAGAAAGATCCAAAACTCGTGTTCAGCGAGACTGATGTTACAGCTATAATCGGTGAAGCATTCACAGCCCCAACTCTTACAAAGGAAACAACAGCAGAAGTAACATACTCATCTGACAACGAAGAAGTTGCGACAGTTGACGCTCAGACTGGTGAAGTTACAATAGTTGCATTGGGAACTGCTAAAATTACAGCACAGGCTGCAGAAAATGACGAGTTTGCATCAGGTTCTGCTTCATACACAATAACAGTTAAGAATCCTGTTTTCACAGAAGTAACACTTCCCTACTCTGAAACATTCAAAGACGACCAGGGTTCATTTGTTATCGAGGATGTAAATCTGTCTGATCTGACATACGTATGGAAACATGACAACTATGGATATATGAAAGCTTCTGCATATGCTGGACAAAACAAAGCTTCTGAAAGCTGGCTTGTTTCTCCAACCATTGACATGACAAATATAAAGGAAGCAACTCTTACTTTCGATCAGTGCATAAATAAATTCTTCGGAACAGTTGAGGACGAAGCAACACTTTGGGTTAAAGAAGATGGCGGTAACTGGAATCAGATCGTAATAACATATCCTGAACTTCCAGCAGAAGGCAACTGGGCTGAATTTGAAACACAGACTGTAGATCTGACATCTTACGCTGGTAAGAAAATCAAGATCGGTTTCAAATATACAAGCACAGAACAGGCTGCAGGAACATGGGAAATAAAGAATGTTTCTGTAACTGGTTTGGTAACTGGCATCAACAAGGTTGAAAATGACACAGAAGACGCTAATGCTCCTGCATACAACCTCGCAGGACAGCGCGTAAACAAATCTTATCAGGGTATCGTCATCAAGAATGGCAAGAAATACATCAACAGATAAGATTATAAGAACTGACAATAAGAACAACAGACGGTCTCATTTAAAGGCCGTCTGTTTTTTATTTATATCATGCCAGTAAAATATCCTCGTATAGATATTTTATAGGATGTATAGAGAAAATAGCGGTTTTCCGTGAAGAGAAAGAAATCCTATAAATCTATTTTTGCATCAAAAATAACATGAAAGCGTCATGTAATGTACTGTCAATCATAAACTGCGACAAACAAAACTCCTATATAACCTATGAAAATAAGAATAATACCTATCGCATATACAGTTCTGACATGTTGGGCATGTCTGCTATCATGTGGTGAGAATACCTCTCCTCTATCATCAGGACCGTTGGGAGAACTTCCTGTAATTGTGTACGAAGCAGAAACAAGAATTGACGGACTACGTTCAAAACTGACAAATACAACCGACAGAGCAGAAACCACCGCCATAGTCATTGAAAGTGAAAGAATCAGCAATGAAAAGAATGGCTGCCATTGAGAAAATAGCCGGAACACTGAAAGAAAAGTCCTTAAACAGCGAAGTGGCAGTGAACGTCCCGTTGAAACTGTTGCAGGATTTCAAAATCAAAGAGATTGACGCAAAGAACAACAAGGTTGCTCTAACGGCGGAAACCGAACTTACCGCTCCCGGAACTTACCTTAACAACGGTTCTTTGTTTCAATTAAGTGATATAAGAGTGGTTGTGTATGACGCTGACGGCATACCATTCTGTGCTAACAAGAATGGAGGATTCTGTATAGACAAGACCTTGAAGTTCGCAGACAGTTATCCTCAAGGAACAAAAGGTTCTGTTTCGATAACTTTCGCAATCAGTTCGTGGAATGCACAACAAATGGGTAAACTCGGAAAGATTGTTGTCAGTACAAAAGACAGAGAAGACTATCTGCAGGCAATTAAAACAGAATCTGATGCCAGGAATATCTATGAAAACGAAATAAAGAAAAACGAGAAATAAACTTTCTGAAAGATGTGTATACTATAAAACTACCTTAAAGCTACAATAATAAAGAAAGGTCCCGAAAAACATTTCATTGTTTTCGGGACCTTGATTCTTTTATCTGTCTGTCCTGAAATATGGTCAGGACAAAATATGTGTGCTCTGTTATTTTGCAGGAGTCTCAGTTGCCTTAGCCTTCTTTGCAGTGGAAGATGTTTTCTTTCTTGGTGTTTTGGTTGGCGTCGGCTTTGCAGTAGGTGCGGCCATTGCCTCCATCTCAGCACGGAGCTTAGCTTCTGCAGCTTCAATCTTCTCAATCTTTGTCTGAAGACGTACAATCTCCTTGTTCTTCATATCGATCTCCTCATCCTGATTCTTTATAGTCGTAAGCAGCGAACTGAGCTCTTCGCTGTCTATTTCGTCTGGATAAAGAGAGTTTACACGGCTGATGAAATCACCCAATATATTCATGTAATTGGTGAATGCATCGAACGCACTGCTGTATATTCCGCGGTCAAGGCCTACATTAGAAGGTTTTGTTGTCATCAGGCGGAAGTTGTTTGATGCCTGCAGATAATCCCAGTCCTGATTTATGCGCGGATCGTTTGCAATACGTACACGGTCGGCAACACCATAAAGCTTATTGAAAGCCTCACGCTGCATAGGATTGCCGAGCCAGCTGCTGACGTCGCGTTCCTCGTCCGTCCAACTCAATGTATCTGGCACATCAAGCGTTCCGACACTGTTTACAGTCTCACATATCTCCGACGGAGTAGCAAATCCTATATTGCGGGCTTTGGCACATTCAGGAATAGCTTTGAGGAATTCGAGAATGTTGCTCGACAATGGCTGTGCAATACCAAGGGCAGAAAGTTCCATGAAAAGATTGATTATTCTCTCATCTTCATTGAGGTTTGCAATCTTGTCCACATAACGGTCTGCAAACAATGGGAATTCGTCCCACTCGCTATTATTGAAGCGCAGGGAGATGTCATCACTGAGATTGACATCGCGCAACAGCAGTTTCAGGTCAGGAGCAGTGGCACATGAATATACATAATGTGGAGATTTCCAACCGAGAACATGCTTGGCGCCTTCAGTGAGCATACCCTTAAAGCCCATGTCTGCAGCCTGCAGACCAATATCATCGCTGTAAATGAGGGATGAATTTCGCAACACCTTAGGTGTCTGTCCGAAATATTCCTTCATCTTCTCACACTGTCTTTTAACCTCAGAAGCGAAACTGTCGTGATTTACGAGCGATGCGAGGCCATGAGAATAAGGCTCTGCCAGGAATTCTACGCATCCCGTTTCATTAAGTTCCTGAAGTTTTTCAATAACCTGAGGAGCATGCATCTCAAGCTGCTCCATACCAACACCAGACAGCGAGAAAGCCACTTTGAAATAACCGTTATTGGCTTTTATCATCTCGAGCAGGGTGTTGAGCGCCGGCATATATGAACGCTCTGCTATGTCGTTTATTCTGAACTCATTCTCATAATCATCATAATAATAATGATCTGTGCCGATATCAAAGAAACGATAACGTTTCAATTGTATCATCTGATGTATTTCGAAATATAAGCAAATCGTTTTCATAGATTCTTTGATTTATAGTTTATAGTTGATGGTTTATTGTACGTTCGTATAACTCCCGTATCCAGATGCCCACTTTCTCCCAAGTGATCTGGTCGACTTCTTTCTTTCCTTCGCTTTGCAGATATCGGAAAAGGCTCTCATTGCTACATATTGAATAAATGGCATCTGCAAGAGCATGTATATCCCAATAGTCAACCTTGATGCAATTATTGAGAATTTCCGCACATCCGCTCTGCTTTGAAATTATAGTCGGGGTTCCGCACTGCATTGCCTCAAGCGGCGATATTCCAAACGGTTCGCTTACTGACGGCATAACGTATACATCGGAGTCTTTAAGACATTCATATACTTCTTTTCCTCGCATGAATCCCGGGAAATGGAAGCGGTCGGCAATACCACGTTCTGCAGCAAGGTATATCATCGCATTCATCATGTCACCACTACCGGCCATACAGAAACGCACATTCCTTGTACGATGCAGAACCATATTGGCAGCTTCAACAAAATATTCCGGACCTTTCTGCATTGTAAGGCGTCCGAGGAATGTAACGACTTTCTCCTTACCTGTATGATCCGGTCGTGGAATGTCCTGAAGCTCCTGTCTCAAAGGATAAACGGCATTGTGAACAGTGAAACATTTGCGCGGATCCTGATGATACTGGTTGATCACAGTCTGACGTGTCAGTTCTGACACACACATTATACAGTCTGCATTGTCCATACCGTCTTTCTCTATGGAATACACTGTCGGATTGACTTTTCCGCGCGAACGGTCAAAGTCAGTCGCATGGACATGTATGCACAGAGGCTTTCCGCTTACATATTTTGCGTTTATTCCAGCCGGATATGTAAGCCAGTCGTGAGCATGTATGATATCAAATTCCTGTTGTCTTGCAACAACACCGGCAATAATAGAATAATTGTTGATTTCTTCATGCAGATTAGATGGATAACCTCCGGCAAACTCCATACATCCGAGATCATTGACATGCATATAGTTGAAATCCGCATATATATGATCACGTAGTTTGAAATACAGATCCGGAGACATTATATTGCCCACCCTGCTTTGAACATAATCATAGCTGACATCACGCCATGCAATAGGAACTGCATTCATTGCCAGAATGTTGGCAGCATGTTTGCTTTCATCTCCCCAAGGTTTTGGAAGGCATAAGGTTATGTCAATATCACCCTGCGCATGAAGACCTTCCGAAATTCCATAATTTGCAGTAGCCAGTCCACCGTATACGTGAGGAGGATACTCCCATCCGAACATCAAGACTTTCATAACTAAAATCCTCCTTTATATTAATATTTATATTTTTCAAGAAACTCTAATGTACGCAATATCTCCGCAACATTAATGGCAAAAGATATGGCACCTCTTCCATTGAATGGCGGATTTCCATCAAACAGCTCCGGAATGGTTCCGACACAATGACGTGTCATCTCATCTTCGTAACCGACCATCTGACGTTCAATGAAACTTAACCTTGTACGTTTGTGAAGTCTCAGACATGCTTCCATATAGAATCCACCAAGCCATGGCCAAGCCGTTCCCTGATGATAAGCATGATCTCTTTGCGTCTGAGGTCCTACATACATAGGGTTATAACCTCCGCTTTTCGGTGAAAGCGAACGCAATCCCTTTGGTGTAAGAAGCTCTCTGGTGCACAAATCAAGCACACTCTTCTTCTGTGCCTTATTTAAAGGAGAATATTCCAAAGCAACGGCAAATATCATATTAGGACGTACACTCCAGTCCACATTGTCACCATCAACATAATCAAACAGATATCCATATTCGTTGAGGAATGTGTCAACAAAAGAGTGCATGCACAACTCTGCCATCTTCTCCAGTCTTGAAGCAGCCTCAAGATCGCCACCTGTAGTAGCAATAGAAGAGCAGAAGCATAATGCGTTGTACCACAATGCATTGAATTCAACGATGTAACCTGTTCTCGGAACAACCGGACGACCATTCACGGTTGAATTCATCCACGTTACAGCTTTATCGCGTCCGTTACTGTATAAAAGTCCGTTTTCCTTCAGTATAAGATTCGGGTGCTTTCCATCAATAATGTAATAAACAATATCCTTCAACAAAGAGCCATACATCTGGAAACATTTTTCGCTTCCGACATGGCGTTCATATTGTTGTACTGCCCATACTGCCCATAACAGTACATCCGGCTGATCTATTTCATAAATCTTAACCGTAAGCGGTTTTCCTTCCATGAATTCACGCAATCCGCGCTCAGCCGTCTTCATTACAAGCTCAAAATAATCCTGCTCCTCAATAGAAAGAGTCAATCCCGGAAGTGCGATGAATGTATCACGTGCGCGGCTTTTAAACCATGGATAACCGGCAAGAATATATCTGTCGTCATTGCTTGCTCTGTTATGGAACTGATGCGCTGCATTGACAAGACAATGGAAGAAATTGTCTCTTGGACTGCGTTCGCTCACTTCCTTATCGAAAAGTTCTTTCAATTCTCCAGTATTACTTACCGATGTTGAAGCTGCAAAAACAACGCTCTCACCTTTCTTTATATCCATTTCAAAGTATCCGGGAACATACAGATCTTCATTTGAAGCATATCCGCGTTCCTGCTCTTTAGGATATTCTACATTATGATACCAATCCGGCTGGAACACAAACTGATTGTCTTTACTGAACTGCATGTAAAGATCGGGATATCCGGGATACATGCATGTTGAGATTCCGTTTTCCACATTGGAATAATCTCTTGAAGCCACGGAGTTCTCATGAGTGAACTGTCTCACGCTACGGAACGCAAGAAACGGCTTAAAACGCAACTTTGTCTCCGAATGTGCGTCAACCAACGTATACCGTATAAGAATTCGATCCTCATAATGCTGGAAGACTACTTCCTTCTTCAACAAAACACCTCCAACACGATATAATGTTGTAGGAACCTTATTACAATCAAACTCACGAATGTATTTATGCCCTTTCGGATTGTAATTATCACCGCTATACTTGTGAAGTCCGAGATTGAACTCGGCTCCGTGCTGTATAACAGTTGTATCTAGAGAGGACAAAAGGACATGATTTTCATCATCCAACTCAGGAACAGGAACAACTAGCAGGCCATGATACTTGCGTGTATTACAGTCAACTATTGTCGAACATGAATAAGCTCCCGAGCGATTGGTCCGAAGCAATTCTCTTGAGAGAGACTCTTCAAGATTTGTCATCAGAGCTTTTTCAAATCGCAAATAACCCATAGTTTTAAAGGTTTTTTATTAAATAATTATTATGGTTAGCTATCTTTATAGATCGTACATTAACATTTCCAAAGGTAATAATTTTTGGTATAAACGCAAAAAAAATACATGGTTATTTTCGAAATTATTTCATTTTAAACTCCCATTAAGAAGCCTATCTGTAAATCATTTCCCTGCAGTAAGAGAATTATGAGTTACAATTCAATGACATCATGATAAAAGAACGGTTCTAAAAAAATTAGAACAAAAAAATGACATACACTCCAAAACAACAAACGAACATCACAACATTTTATTAAAAAACATATTCAAAGAGACGCATCAAATCACATATAAACAATAAATGTAAAGAAAAGCCCATACACATAAAAACAGTATGAACTAATACAGAAAAACACAACAGAGCTATTCCAACACAGAATCACAATAACAACATAAAAACCATGCAGAATAAAGAGAAAAACTTACAAGCAAAAAACATCCTTTTCCAGCCCAAACAACAATCGTCGTATAGCCCAGAAATCAAATACAGACATGAAAAAAGACAGAATCACTACATGACAACTGTCTGAAACAGCTATCACTCCGGTATTATAAAGTTGACTACTTCCTGTTCCACTGTTATACAGAACGGTCCTACAGGAGACTTCATCAATCGCCCATCGATGCCGACAGGAGCCTTTTGTGCTTCCAAGACATCGACTTTCTGCGTCCGATACGGATGCACACTCTTATGGTTGAGAAATTTTCCTTTAAGAAACATGTATATTCCTTCGAACAACTGTGTCATCTCCGGATGATATACAACAGACACATCGAGCATGCCGTTATAAGGAACAGCATTCGGAGTCTGCCCATAACCAGAAGCATTTCCAACACACACTGTCATGACATTGCGCCTCACGACGTCTGTATTGATTTTCAGATGCATCTTATATTCCATACGCTGAAATATCATAAGAATGAAAGAGGAAATGTAGGAAAGCGTACGTGATCCGAAGAAATGACGTGTCTGACGACGTATATTCATCACGGAAGCTATGAAACCGATGTTAACACAATTGAGGAAATATCTTCTGCAGGCCTCACCCTTTCTGTTTGTGTATCTCACGCATCCAAGATCGATCTTTCTGACACGATGGTTTTTCAATGCCACCACAGCCTTCTCCAGCTCACTTTCCTTAAATCCCCAGAAATGCGCGAAATCGTTGATTATTCCATTAGGTATCACACCTATGGATATCTCGTCACGAACCTTTGTCTCCATCTGCATAAGACAATTCACAGCATCGTTAAGCGCAGAGTCACCACCAACAATAACAATTGTCTTATAGCCATTGTTTATCATCATTCTGACAAGTCTTTCCACGCCCGCCATGCTCTCACTCTGCACAAAATCGTAGTCTATACCATTATCCCGCAAGCATTTCTCTATCTTGTTCCATCGCTTGCTTCTGTGCCTCTTGTCATCACGTTTCGGACAGTAAAGAATGCCCCATCGCTTGTCATTATTCATATTGATGCTATGATTGTGTAACTATTAGTTTCATGATATATTCCAGTTTCTCATCCATCGACATGTGCCAATCAACCCAATTGATTGTAAAACCACGACGCTCCATGCCACGAAACCATGTCATCTGACGTTTTGCAAACTGGTGTATTGCAATCTCAAGCCCCTTGAACATCTCATCACGTGTGGTACGACCTGTCACGTATTCTGTCACGTACTTGTACTCCAATCCATAATAAATCAGATCTTCTGCACTGACACCACTTTCAAGAAGTCCTTCAACTTCTTCAACAAGGCCATGTTCAAGACGCTGTCTAAGACGTTCGGTTATTCTTGCCCGACGGCTTTCACGATCAATATCAACGCCAATTATTACAGACTCTACTGGAGGAAATTCTGTATTTGACGACGGATGATGCAGATTATACTCCTCTATCTCTATTGCCCTTACTGCCCTTTGTGCCGTATCTACATCTGAACGATTGTGCATACATGAATTGTTACGCGCCTTCAAGTCAACAAGAATTTCGGTAAGTTCCTCCAAAGTCTTACCAGAAAGTCTCTGCCGCAGTTCCGGATTCTGTGGTACAGTAGACAACGAATAGCCTTTAAGGACAGTCTCTATATAAAGCCCAGAGCCTCCACACAATATCGGCATTACACCTCGTTGCGCAAGTTCTGCATATACTTTGTGAAAATCACGCTGATATTCATATATATTATACTTATCGCCTGGACGAGCAATGTCTATAAGATGATACTTTATCTGTCGACCGTTTACTACATAATCGTCCAAATCCTTACCAGTTCCGACAGTCATTCCACTATAGACCTGCCGTGAATCGGCACTGATTATCTCAGCTCCGATCTTATAAGCCAGAGCTGCAGCAAGTGCGGTTTTTCCGCTTGCCGTCGGTCCCAATATTGTTATCATCTTTGGCATCTGCCGACAAAAATAATAAAAAAAAGCCGTCCGGCAATACCGGACGGCCTGTTTTTATCAACGTAAACGGGGTTTTGTGTCACTCATACGAAAATCATACAGTATCCGAAGACGACACTATACTCCATTTTCGGATTTATCCGTTAACTTTCTTCATGTGAGCGATGAGTTCGAGAACCTTGTTAGAGTAACCGATCTCATTGTCATACCAAGAAACAACCTTTACGAATGTGTCTGTCAGAGCGATACCTGCTTTTGCATCGAAGATAGAAGTACGTGTGTCGCCCAGGAAGTCAGAAGAAACAACAGCATCCTCTGTGTAACCCAATACGCCTTTGAGTTCGCCTTCAGAAGCTTCCTTCATAGCAGCGCAGATTTCAGCATATGTAGCCGGTTTTGCGAGGTTAACTGTCAGGTCAACAACAGAAACGTCCAGAGTCGGAACACGCATTGACATACCAGTCAGCTTGCCGTTGAGTTCAGGAATAACCTTACCTACAGCCTTAGCAGCACCTGTAGAAGACGGGATGATGTTGCCAGAAGCAGCACGACCACCACGCCAGTCTTTCATAGAAGGACCGTCAACAGTCTTCTGTGTTGCAGTTGTAGAGTGAACAGTTGTCATCAAACCGTCTGTGATACCGAACTTGTCGTTCAGAACCTTGGCGATAGGAGCCAGACAGTTTGTTGTGCAAGATGCGTTAGATACGAACTGTGTGCCCTTTACATACTTGTCAAAGTTAACACCGCAAACGAACATTGGAGTATCGTCCTTTGAAGGAGCAGACATAACTACGTACTTAGCACCAGCCTCGATGTGAGCCTGAGCCTTTTCCTTTGTGAGGAACAGACCTGTTGATTCAACAACATATTCAGCCTCAACTTCGTTCCACTTCAGGTCAGCCGGGTTGCGCTCAGCTGTTACACGAATTTCCTTGCCATTTACAATGAGCTTGCTGTTTTCAACGTCAACATCGATTGTACCGTTGAAAGCACCGTGCATTGTGTCATACTTCAGCATGTAAGCCAAGTAGTCAACCGGGCAAAGATCGTTGATACCTACTACCTGAATGTCATCGCGGTTCTGTGCAGCGCGAAAAACGAAACGGCCGATACGACCAAATCCGTTAATACCAATTTTAATCATTTTACTTTATGTTTTATAAAGGGTTAAATATATATTATCCTTCAGAATCAGGTGGTTGTCAAGCCGGTGAAATCCAAGATATCTGTACGGCTTGCGGCGGATGCCGCAAATCAATCCACTTTTCTTCTTTTTACGCGTGCAAAGTTACAAAATAAATTCTATATTTGCATCGAAATACAGTATTAAATAATATAAAATTCAAACATGAACAGTTTCTTTAAAGAGTTCAAGGATTTTGCCATCAGGGGCAATGTTGTCGACATGGCCGTTGGTGTTATCATCGGAGGAGCTTTCGGAAAGATTGTCTCGTCTGTTGTAAACGATATTATAATGCCACCAATAGGATGGATAATAGGTGGTGTGAACTTCAAGGATCTGAAGGTTACACTGCCTGCACTTCCCACCGGCAGCGAAACAGCAACACCTGCAACAATAAATTACGGCAGCTTCATACAGACTGTCATAGACTTCACTATCATCGCCTTTTGCGTTTTTCTAATCATAAAACTGATAAACAAACTAGTGAAGAAGAAATCAGCCGAAAAAGAAAAGCCCGCGACTCCAGTACCGTCTAAAGAAGAAATACTACTTACGGAAATACGCGATCTGCTGAAAGAAAAAAAATAAGACACGCATTACCACAATCTCTGTTTCAGAGCCCGGCCATATATGACCGGGCTCTATTTTTCATACCCATATATATAAAATGTATCGCTCTACACACACCATATAATAACATATTTGTATACACAGAAATAAACATACAATTACAGTCTTACGCAGTCTTATCCATATAGTACCATAGGTCAGAATTAACTTAAACTTCGGAAATTTTTAACACTTTGTTCTTATCACTTCCGAAAACACGAAACAGCATTAAATTATCTCTTATTGTCAGTAAACATGACACCTGCAAATCATTTTCTGCTATACATCGCACCAAAAAGGCTTTTTCATCACACAAAATAGTCATAATGACATCGCAAAATGCAGCGTTTTGCATCATAATAAAGGCAGTTTTGAGACGTCATAAAGACCAATCTACATTACCGACTTCATGCTTAGGAAAACCAATACTCACAATACGTTGGAAAACAACACCTTAAATAAATTGTTCATTTTTGCGCAATATGCAACAAAATAAAATGCGAAACAGAATATGTCAGTTTTGCGCACACTTCATCCCAGCATCCAGATGTTATGATTAATGTATTTCGCATATCTATGATAAATACACGCTCAACAATAAAAAACAATTATCCCTTCATACCGGAATAATCTTACGTCAGAATGCATATAGTGACATCAAACATCACAATTTGACATGTCGTGTTAGCAAATTAGGGTAAAAACCTCATAAATGATTTTGTTTCTATTCACAAAAGTATTACCTTTGCAAGGTAAATTAATAAAATTTTACAGTTATTTCATTTTATAAAACATTCATATTTCATTAAAGACAAAAGCAAAAATGAAAGTATTGGCATTCAAACCAAAATTGATTTCCACCTTAAAAGACTACAACAAAAAAACGTTTATGTCTGACGTCATGGCCGGTGTGATAGTAGGTATTGTGGCCCTTCCATTGGCCATAGCCTTCGGTATTGCTTCCGGAGTGACTCCGGAGAAAGGAATCATCACCGCCATTGTAGCCGGTTTCATCATATCAATGGCTGGCGGAAGCAAAGTACAGATAGGCGGACCGACAGGGGCATTCATCGTAATAATATATGGTATAATACAACAGTACGGTATACAGGGACTCACCATAGCAACACTTATGGCTGGTGTGTTTCTTCTATTATTCGGCCTTCTGCGGCTGGGTACCATTATAAAATTCATACCCTACCCTATAATTGTAGGATTCACGAGCGGAATTGCCGTAACAATCTTCACTACACAGATAAAAGACCTGTTCGGTCTGTCAATGACAGAGGTACCGTCTGACTTTATCGAGAAATGGATAGCTTATTTCCAAAGCCTCGACACTATTGACGTTTGGAGTGCCATAATAGGAGTGGTAAGCATCATAATCATTGCCATAACACCGCGGTTCAGCAAGAAGATTCCCGGCTCACTCATCGCCATAATTCTGATGACACTGTTTGCACTCATACTTAAAAATGTATTTGGAATCGCATCAGTAGAAACCATCGGCGACCGTTTTGCCATAAATTCAGAACTACCAGACGCACAGTTGCCCGAAATAACATGGGAAACTGTAAAAGCTCTTGTATCGCCGGCCTTTACCATTGCCATACTCGGAGCCATAGAGAGTCTGCTTTCAGCAACAGTGGCAGACGGTGTGATTGGTGACCATCACGACTCCAATACAGAACTCATAGGCCAGGGTCTGGCCAACCTTGCCACACCAATTTTCGGTGGAATACCGGCAACCGGCGCGATTGCACGCACCATGACCAACATAAACAACGGTGGCCGCACACCTGTCGCCGGCATCGTGCACGCTGTTGTACTGTTGCTCATCTTCATGTTTCTGATGCCGTTGGCAAAATACATCCCAATGACATGTCTTGCAGGAGTTCTCGTTGTAGTATCATACGGCATGTGCGGCTGGCGTTCGTTCGTGATGCTTCTGAAAAATCCAAAGAGCGACATCACCGTACTTGTCATAACATTCCTGCTCACAATAATATTCGACCTGACAATAGCAATTGAAGTAGGATTGGTTATTGCCTGTCTGCTTTTCATGAGACGTATGGCAGAGACAACTGATGTAAAAGTAGTGCTCGACGAAATAGATCCGTACGAAGATACCGACCTGAAACACGAAAACAATGAACACCTCATCATACCGAAAGGTGTAGAAGTGTATGAAATCAATGGTCCTTACTTCTTCGGCGCCGGCAACAGATTTGAGGAAATCATGGCCAATATGGGTGACAGACCAAAAGTACGCATAATAAGAATGAGAAAAGTGCCCTTTGTAGATTCTACCGGCATACACAATCTATCGAACCTGTGTCTTATGAGTCAGAAAGAAGGCATACAGATTGTACTCTCCGGTGTCAACCCGAAGGTGCACAAAGTGCTCGAACATGCAGGGTTCTACGACATGATAGGCGAAGAGAACATTTGCAGCCACATCAACATAGCCCTTGCAAAAGCAAAGGAGATTGTAGAAAAACAGTAATACGGCACATTATCAGAGACTGATAAATATGAAAATATTCTATTGATAAATAAAAACATAAAAGGGAAAGCTTTAAGGCTTTCCCTTTTATATTTATTTTATATGTTTACTTTCCAACCAATCAGAACGCATTCCCTAATAAATTTTCAGCCACAAAACACCATTAATATGAAAGTTGAGAAAAATATCATCTGCACCTACGTAGGATTCGGAGGATACTGTAATCCGCAGCCTGTTACATGTACTCAACAAGTTCTCTTGGTAGTTCTATTGTCTTCTTACGCTCAAACCACTGTTTGTTACTGCCGTTTATATGTTTTACGGTATGTCCTGCTATAATATAATAACGTAGGGCATAAGCGTCCATGTGTTCTGCAAAGGCAGCCTTTATGCGTGAACACTTCTCATTGACTGCATTATTGAGCGGATTTGTAAGCCGTTCGACACTCTCACTTATCACTTGCTGACTCACCCTGTTGCACATCGGAGTGTAAATTTCCGCAAGTTCGTCGGCATAGTCGCGTAGCCTTTTAAACTCAATACCTTCCTCATGCTTCAGAAAAAGAATATACAGTGCTTTATGCAGAGGCGAGAGTTCCACTTCCCTATTCCATTTTGTAAGTATAAAACGATAGTCGGAAGTTATACGCAAACCGCTCAGATTGGCACGCGCCGCCTCTACACACAGTCGTTCAAGATTAGCGCCACCAATGCCTTGCAGCATAAGGTCATAACGGCCTTCCGCCTGAAACTCCCTGCATATTCTTGACAGAAGTTTCACTTTTTCTTCATTGTTCATACGCCTCACCCGAATTACTCGTCATGATCTTCAAAAATAGTCGTAGAGAATTTCTTCCAGTAATCTTTCATTTTGTCCACAATGTGTTTCGATGAAGGCAGTTCTTCTTTCTCAACGTCATTATCGTCCACTATCACACTATCAGTTTCCTGCTCATGACTTTCATCTGCTTTGTCTGCCAATTCATTCATTTCCTGTTTTTCCATATTCCTGATATCGTCATTCTGTTTACGCCGTCCCTTACCATACAACTTCTCAATGATCATGTTCAGATATTCCCCATCAGTAAGGTCAAGCTCTTTCATCTTATCCTCATCCCACAATTTGTTCTCGAAACCTGTGGCAAGAATAGTCAGTTTCACGTCTTGCCCGAGAGTATCATCCTGGGCGATACCCCATATTACGTCAATGTCGGGATTGAGCGAATCTGTGAATGCGTCAATCTCATCCATCTCATCCACATACAGCTCTGCTTCAGAACTTGTATATATATTGAACAGTATTCTCTGCGCCTTGTCAATATCGCTTCCGTATAACAAAGGTGAGTTGAGCGCATCCTCAAAAGCCTTTTCCACACGATGCTGTCCAGACGCTCTTCCCATAGCCATGATAGCTCCTCCACCGTTACGCATGGTAGTCTCAACATCCCGGAAGTCCGTATCTATATTTCCGGTAATGGTAATAAGTTCTGATATACTTCTTGTTGCATTACACAATACCTGATCGGCACGTCTGAAGGCTTCTGTCACCGGAATGTGTTCACTGTTGTATACGTTGCAGATCTGCTGATTGTTTATTATCAGCAGAGCATCTACATTCTTACGCATCTCTTCCAGACCTTTAAGAGCCTTCAGGATTTTTCGGCGTTTCTCAAAATAGAACGGCAACGTTACAATTCCAATAGTAAGGATTCCCATCTGCCTTGCTACTCCTGCAACAAACGGAGCAGCTCCAGTGCCGGTGCCGCTACCCATTCCGGCTGTGATGAAAGCCATTTGCGTACCATCACTGAACAGCCTCTGCAGTTCTTCCACATTCAACTCTGCCTCCTTACGTCCACGCTCAGGGTCGGCTCCGGCTCCCAACCCAGTCTTTCCCAACAACACCTTATGAGGCACCGGTGAAGAGTTGAGCGATGCAGTGTTGGTATCGCACACACAAAAACTAACTCCATCAATACCTTCCCGGAACATATTGCTGGCAGCATTACATCCACCTCCACCTACACCGACAACCTTTATTATCTTTCTTTTGGACAAATCCTCTGGTATAGGAAAATCCAATAAGCCCAAATTCTCTTCCATAACTCTAAAGAATAAATAAATGTATATGCAAAACTAATCTTTTTATTTCCGCTAACAATATAAAATTGAAAAACAAACCTTGCAAAGCATTAAAAATATGATATTGGTATCGTTATGTGTCCACCTTGAAATAAATATATATTTTTATATTAAGTATTCATGCACCATACAGCATCAAAACAAGAAAATACGTGTTGTTGCTGACTCTATAGAAACAAAACGGATATTGGCTACAATAAAAACAGCAAAAATTAATTCCATATATGCGTTGTTGCTTTCTTCTGTAATAGAAGCTATCGGGGCAGTTACAGATTTTCAGTATCATGAGATTTTTCTGCCTGAGTTTTCTGTTCTACCCACAAAAATAAGCGAGTATTTGCAGGCAGACTCTCCTTCGGACGCAAATACTCGAGAAATGACAGACTTGCACAAAGCACTGAACATCAATAACTTACATTTAGAGACTATTTTCTCGCCTTACAATATGCACCGTTTCAGCATGTGATACAGCCGCCTCAAATGCACTATATCACACCCTGATACAGGCGCAAACAGAGGCTAAAACGGGCATTATTGGAATGGCAGACACATCATCCGACATTCCATTACTGTATATACAACAATACAGTACGGGCGGAACGGGCTTTTCCTATGTCGGATTTAAATTTCTTCACACCTATTTTGCGATTTTATTTTGTCAAAATAAAGTCAAGAAAAACTGTAAGTTCACCAAGCGGGTTTTCTTTAAAAACGCCTACATTACGCATGAGGAGAGATTGGGAAGAGTGTACACGTATATGAAAATTTATCTGTGTCGGCAATGTTAACTTATTGTTACATGAGCAGAATCGCTGCCACAGTTCATACTGTTCCGCATTGTCTGGAATTTAGATCTCACTCCGTAGTTCTTCATGAATAAAACAAATCCCCAATAAATTTATACTGAGCAGTTTTAGCCACCGACAGATAAGATATCACGAAAACACTATTTACATAAAAGAACACAACATCAACAAAATGTTTCGTGTTAGAATAAAGGAAAAACAAAAGTAGGAGGAAAACAGACATTTTCCTCCTACCCGATTATAGTTATATTGTATTTTCTACTTACCGAAAAATCATTTTGCAATCATTCCCATTCAATTGTCGAAGGTGGTTTTGAGGAGATGTCATAGCAAACACGATTTACTCCTTTTACCTTATTTATAATCTCATTGGAAACTTTTGCCATGAAATCATATGGAAGATGTGCCCAGTCGGCAGTCATTGCGTCTGTTGAAGTAACCGCACGCAGAGCAACAGGATGCTCGTAAGTACGCTCATCGCCCATGACTCCAACACTTCTGACAGTTGACAGCAACACTGTTCCGGCCTGCCACACCTTATCATACAGACGTTCCCCGTCCTCACAGATGTAACTCTGCATGTTTGAGATATAAATGTCATCGGCATCCTGAAGAATGCGCACCTTCTCACGCGTAATGTCACCAAGAATTCTCACTGCAAGTCCTGGGCCTGGGAACGGATGGCGTTTTATGAGACGCTCCGGCATATCAAGCTGATAACCTATGCGGCGCACTTCATCCTTGAACAGCCATTTCAACGGTTCGCAAAGCTGCAGATGCATCTCCTCTGGCAGTCCACCGACATTGTGATGGCTCTTTATTACTTTTCCTGTAATATTGAGACTCTCGATACGGTCCGGATATATCGTACCCTGAGCGAGCCATTTTGCATCAGTGATTTTCTTTGCCTCAGCATTGAACACCTCGACAAAATCGCGACCGATAATCTTACGCTTCTGTTCAGGATCATCAATTCCTTCAAGATCCTTGAAGAACTTGTCACTCGCATCCACTCCTATCACATTAAGCCCGAGTCCCTCATAGTCTTTCATCACCTGAGCAAACTCGTTCTTGCGCAACATTCCATGATCTACGAATATACAAGTAAGATTACTACCTATCGCCTTATGCAACAAAACTGCACATACAGAAGAATCAACACCTCCTGAAAGTCCAAGAATCACGCGGTCGTCACCAAGCTGTTCCTTAAGTTCTGCTACTGTACTTTCAACGAAAGAGGCAGGACTCCACTCCTGACGGCTACCACAAATGTCCACCACGAAATTCTTCAAAAGAAGCGATCCCTGAAGTGTATGGAACACCTCCGGATGGAACTGAACAGCCCATACCGGCTTTTCTGAAGAAGCATAAGCGGCAAACTTTACATCTTCAGTAGACGCAATCACATGACAGTCTGCCGGAATGGCCGTGATTGTATCTCCGTGACTCATCCATACCTGTGATTTTTCATCGAATCCTCGGAACAGGGCATTGTCAGTATCAATATACTGAAGATGTGCACGTCCGTACTCACGTATTCCGGTACGCTCCACCTTTCCGCCATTGGCATAAGATATGAACTGAGCTCCATAACATATACCCAAAACCGGATATTTTCCCACAAATCTGGAAAGATCTACCTTAAAGGCCTGCTCATCGTGCACCGAATACGGCGAACCACTCAGTATCACTCCGATTATTCCCTCTTCGTCTTCCGGGAATTTGTTGTAAGGCAGTATCTCACAGAAGGTATCAAGTTCGCGCACTCTGCGGCCAATGAGCTGCGTGGTCTGCGAACCGAAATCGAGTATTATTATCTTCTGTTGCATTATATATTATATTTTAAGTGTGTTCAGTCTTTATTCAAATTACCGACAAATGCATCTGCATCATGCAAGGTCTCAAGTTTTCCTACATCCATAAGCTGCAAATCGTCCTTCTGCCAACCACGTATGTCAGCCCGTGCACATACACTCAAATAGAAATCCATGATTCCGAACTTATCAGGAAAAGACTCCATCAACTTGAACATTGAAGGAGATATAACATGTATACCCGAAAAAGCAAGCATCCGACATGCATGCACATCAATGTCTTTATACGGCGACTTCACCTCCCCAGTCTGCACATTGGTCCATCCCACCAAGCGCATGTCATTATCAAAAAGCAGATAACGGGTTGTTTTACGGCTGCTGACAAGAAGCATCGCATCTGCGTTATTGCAACCATCATAGAATTTTCTGAGATCTACATTGCTCAGAATATCTACATTATGAATAAGGATCGGTAAATCCAAAGAAAAGAAATGTGAGGCTTTTTTTATTCCACCGCCTGTATCAAGCAACATTTCAGACTCGTCAGACACGGCTATATCCATGTCGAAATTGTTGTTTACATGAAGATAGTCTATGATTTGTTCGGAGAAATGGTGCACATTGATGACGATTTTGGAAGCTCCGGAATTTTTCAGATTCATTATTACACGGCGCAGCAGAGGTTCGCCTCCGACTTCAACCAAAGCTTTCGGCTTAGTGTCGGTGATAGGCTTCAAACGTGTGCCGAGACCGGCAGCAAAAATCATTGCCTGCATCATCTGTCGGGAAAAAGTATTTTTTATATTTGCAAAATTACTTATTTTATTTTAAATGGCAAAGAGTTTCAACGTGCGTTTGAATGTCCGGCCTCCAATACTTGTTCTATGTTTTGTTCACGATGTACAATTCTCACCTCAACACCGTACTTTGAGTTAATATGCTCAGCCAGATGTTGGGCTGAATAAACGCTGCGATGCTGACCGCCGGTACATCCAAACGAAAACATCAGATCCGTAAATCCACGTTGTATATAACGTTCCACATGTCTGTCTGCAAGTGCGTATACATTATCAAGAAAAGTGAGAATCTCCCCGTCATCTTCCAAAAATCGGATAACAGGCTCATCTAATCCGGTAAGTTTCTTATAAGGCTCATAACGTCCCGGATTATGAGTCGACCTGCAATCAAACACATATCCTCCACCGTTTCCCGATTCATCGGCAGGTATTCCTTTTCTGTAAGAGAAGCTGAAAACACGTACCACCAATGGTCCTTTACCGTCATACTTAGAAAAAGTAGCCGGTCCGTCCTGTGGGTGTGCCACATATACATTGTCATCCGTCGTTTTATATCCATCAGAACGGTTGAGCGCAGGTTGTTCAATCCTTGCATACTGCGGCAATTCTGTAAGTCTACGCAGCATGTCCATCATATAAGGATATGGAAAAGAACGCTGCATGGCAAGCAGTTCGCGCAAATTCTCCATAGCAGGAGGGATGGAGTCGAGAAAATGTTTCTTACGTTCAAAATAGCCACGGAATCCATATGCTCCCAACACCTGTAAAGTACGGAAAAGTACGAAAAGTCCCAATCTTTCCACAAAATGACGAACAGAAGGGACTTCTGTGTAGTCTTTCAGCGAATTATAATATTCGGCCACAAGTTCGCGTCTCAACTTATGAGGATATTTGGCCGATGCCTGCCAAAGGAAAGAAGCGAGATCATAATAATACGGCCCTTTGCGTCCACCCTGAAAATCTATGAAATACGGATGTCCATCAGCGTCAAGCATCACATTGCGGGCCTGAAAATCACGATACAGGAAACTGTCTGTCTTCTCTGCTGTAAGATCTTTTGCAAAAAGTCTGAAGTTAGCCTCAAGCTTCAACTCGTGAAAATCAAGTTCTGAAGGTTTGAGAAAACAGTATTTAAAATAATTGAGATCGAACAATACGCTTGCCTCATCAAACTCTGGTTGTGGATAACAGTTTTCCCAGTCCAAGCCACGCGCACCACGTATCTGTATGTTTGGCAACTGTCGTATAGTTTCTGTCAACAACGCTTTTTCATGTTGGTTATAACGTCCACCGGCCTGTCTGCCACCTCCCACTGCATCATAAAGCGACACTGTGCCAAGGTCTGTCTGCAAATAACATAGTTCATCCTCACTTGCTGCAAGAATCTGCGGTACCGGCAACTGACGTCTTGTAAAATGTTCGGACAGATAAATGAATGCATGGTTTTCATCACGACTTGTGCCTATCACTCCTATAACAGTTGCACCATCCGCATCTGCCATACGGTAATACTCGCGGTTACTGCCCGCCATCTGTAATTTCTCAATATGTACAGGGTTATAACCACGCCATCTACTGTACAGATTTACCAACTTTTCCAAAGCGTTCTTATTATAATTAATCATTTTATTCACACAAACAGAGAAAACGGATCAGTTGTGACATCTGAGATAAAAATATAAATTAAACGATTCTGTCACTATCATGGTGCATATAACAGAATTTCATTCAATTTTACATTGCAGAAATATTCAACAGACACTATCGGTCAGTCCATCCCTATTGTGTTTCTATCACACTGCGAAATTAAAAAAAAAACATCAAAAAACCGCACTTGCTGCTATAAAAAGCAGCAAGTGCGGTTATGGTTTCTATCAATCAGACAGTCAAATCACTGCTTGATCACTTTTGTGGTATAAACCTTATCGTCACACCATGTAGTGAGAAGATATAATCCGGCTGCCATGTCAGACATGTCTATACTTGAACAGTCACCATCTATAGACTTTACGATATTACCAGACATTGAGCAAAGATTCACTTTTGATATTTCCTCATCACATGACAGATAAAGTCTGTCTTTTACAGGATTCGGATATACAGACAGTTTGTTGGTCTTTTCAACTTCTGAAATATCATTTGTGCCATCTGTAGTAAAATGATATGAACCAGATCCAATATCATAAATCATCATACCGTTTTCATATTTCACAAACTCAATTCCTTCTGCCTCAGAAGCCGGAATACCATTTTCATAAACTGTTGTATTCTCGCTTACAACAGGAATATAAAGTGTTGCAGTTGCGTTTGCAGGAACAACCACTTTGTAATCCAGCATCACACCATCACCGGCTGTCCATGAAGAAACTATCTTTCCATAATTACTATCATAGCTGCAATCCACCTTGTTTATTCTCTCCTGACCATCCGGTATTGACTTACGACTGTCGATATTCGGACGAATAATAATATGCTTGAATCCAGGATTCTCCTCGCTTACGGCAATACCAGCCATATTGCGGTACATCCATTCACCAACTGCACCATAAGCATAATGGTTGAACGAGTTCATTGCTGCATCTCCGAAACCTTTTTCTTTAGTATAAGAATCCCATCTTTCCCACATTGTGGTAGCTCCCTGATCTATACTGTAAAGCCAAGAAGGACATTCTCTCTGCAGCAACAGATTGTAAGCCTTGTCAGTAAGACCGTTGTCTGACAGTGTGGTATTAATCACAGCAGTACCTACAAATCCGGTATTCAATTTCTCACCATTTGATGCAATAAGACTCTCCAGTCGTTTTGTAAGATACTCATACTGTTTTTCGTCTTTGTACAAATTGAAGTTGAGAGCCAACAGGCAAGCGGTCTGTGTAGGACGTCGCAACGCTCCCGTTGAAGGAATGAAGAAGCGACTCTGGAACTCTTCCTTTATATTATTGAACAAAGTCTCATATTTGGCTGCCTTCTGAGCATATTCGTCATTCTCAGACTTACTGAGTACACGTGACATCTTTGCCATGAGCTGAGCGTCATAAGCATAATATGCTACACTGACATAACGAGGATCTGTTGTTGCGAAAGACAACCAGTCACCATGTGCTGTGCCTCCTCCCTGATACAGATAACCATCGCCCTGCTGTGTTGACAACCATGTCATGAATTTTTCCATAGACTCATAATTGTCTTCGATGATCGTCTTATCTCCTGACATAACATAAACATTCCACGGTACAATTATACCAGCATCAGCCCAAGCACCGTTTCCAAATTCTGTCCAGCTTACAGGAGCAATATCATAATATGCTCCGTCTTCACGCTGACCATCACGTACATCTGTCATCCATTTCTGGTAGAATGCAGATACATTAGAATTGTACATCGCTGTATTTGAGAATACTTGTGTGTCTGCCGTCCATCCCAAACGCTCATCACGCTGCGGACAGTCCGTCGGAACAGATATAAGATTGCTGCGCTGACCCCATATAATATTGCTGATAAGTCTGTTCACCATATCATTATCTGTTGAAATAGAACCGATATCATCATGTGAAGAACTTATTGGCACGCCTTTTATGGAAACAATCTCGACATCTTCTGTCGGAGTAAGTTCGCAATAACGGAATCCATAGAATGTAGTAGTCGGACTGTAAGTTTCATTCTCTTCTCCAGACATTGTATAATACAATTCAGCTTTAGCACTGCGCAGATTAGCCAAATACAGACTTCCACCAGGTCCATCATTGGCTCTGCTCTTCTCACCAGTATCATTCAACATTTCGGCAAAGCGCAAATGCAAACGTGTGCTACGTTTACCGTTCACCTTGAATTCAACCCATCCGGCAAAGTTCTGTCCAAAATCGAATATGACAGACTGGCCTTTCTTCAGCTGTACAGGAGCATCACCATCAACCTTGCTTACTACGTTTATCATTCCGTAATCACCAGAGCCACCTGTAGTTCCTTCATATATTGTTGCAGTCTTGACTGTCTGTATATTGTTTGCAAGTACTTTTACAAACGGCCCCTTCTCAGCTTCTATTACGCCATTGAAACCTGTATTTTCAGCCACAGCATTCCATGTATTTATATCACTTCCGTTCCAATCGGTCACGATACGTGCATCATAGACTTCTCCGTCATAAATATCACCGCTCTTCACAGCACCTTTGTTAGATGAGGCCCATGTCTCGTCTGTAACAATAACATCAGTTGTGTTGTCATCGTATGTAATCACAAGCTTTGCGATAAAGCCGGTTTCCGGTGCTCCGTATATACCTTTGGCAATAGCGCCGGCCCACCATCCAGATGTGACAACAGCACCCAAAGTATTCTTTCCTTCAACAAACAAAGATGTGACATCGTGTGACTGGTAGAACACACGTTTACGATAATCAGTCCATCCCGGTTTTAGTTCTTCATATATAGTTGTTCCATCCGGCTGCAGATGTCCCACTCTGTGACCGTTTACAAATACATCATAAACTCCAAGAGCAGAGGTATAGAGCTTGGCAGACTTCACCTTTTTCTCTACAGCAAAATCCTTACGGAACATCGGTGCACCATACGTAGCATCCTGCATCATACGATATTCAGCTCCGGTGACATGCATATGACATTTGCGGTTGCCATCAACAACAATAATCTCCGGATTATAGAAATATTCAGAATTTTCGCTTTCGAAATCCTCTAAGAATGTAACGACAGGCTCGCCATTATCGTTATATTCTGTCATTTTCAGATTATCAAAATAAGCTTCTTCTTTCACATTTGCAGAAGTATTGTCTACTCTGAGACCAAGATCACCTTTTGCCAGAATTCCGAAATTATCCTCATAAGTATCAACAAGTACCTCATCAATATATGTCTTTATCACATTGCCTTCAACATCAATCTTTATATGACGCTCGTGTCCAACAAGATCTTCTTTTGAAAAAGCATCAATAGGAATATCTTCATGCCACGGTGTGGTACTGTTGTTATAAACATGACGACGTACAAGAGGCTTATCTCCATCAGATGTGTTTATCTGCCACATGTAATAAGTATTCTTTGAAGTGGCACCGAATACGATAGCCGCATTGTCTCTTACAAGGGTCATATCTGTTTCAACCGTATATCTTAGATTCTGAACAACCTTCATCTGCCATGCATACACACTCTGTTGTGTTGATCCGACAACATACAGTCTTCCATCTACAACCTCTCCTGCTGTGAAATTGTTTGTCTGCGAAAAATCTTCGGAAAACAGGACATTATCTGAGGCCGAAGAAACCTTAACATTATCAAAATAAGCTATTTCCGGCTGCATGTCATGATCACCATAATCCTGACGTATACCAACATCCCCATATGGGAAGTTGCCATCACGTTCGTCAACCATCACATCATTGAGATAAGTTGTAACATGACGTCCATCATTTGTCACATCTATGCGCAAATGGTATGTCTCACCTTCCTTAAGATCGATTTTTCCCTTAAGAGGCAGTTCCGTTATCAATGCCGGAGTACCGTTGTTCCATACATGCGGACGGAACACAGGATTATTAGGATCCTTTGTGCTGAACTGCCACATATAGAAGCTGCCCTCTCCAGTCTTTCCAAAACATACACCGGCAGCAGTATGATCTATCTCAAAATCAAATTCTACAGTGTAGTTCTTGATGTTTTCAACAACTGTACCATACGCGGCATTCGTGGCCTTGATCCATTTGGCACCGCTCCATCCAGAATTCATCAGGCCGGTGTCAAAATAAGCCTGCTCGGACGAACGGGCCTCATTACCCTTGTTGTCCTTAACAGTCACAGTCCAGTAATAACGTGTCGACGGCTGCAAGTTTATGCCTGCAGCTGGTACGTTTGACGATTCTGACGATTCAATCACTCCAGAATCCCACACAACACTTCCATCCGGAGCGCCGTCCGTAACGACAATCCGATAAGAAGTCTGCACCACAGAACGCTCGTCAGACTCCAGTTTCCAGCTGAAACACGGTTCGCTGTCGTCAATGCCCTGTGGATTTTTCTGCGTCATCACACGTAATCCGACTACATCCAACGCACTCGCCACATTGGCGCACATCAGAAGTAATGACGCAAACAATAAGTTTCTTTTCATCATAATAATAAAAATTGGTTAGGTTTAAGAAATACGTAACATGCCGGTTATGCGTACGGCATATGCAGACACCCTACGTTCTGTTTGATGCAAATGTAACAATAATATATATGTAATCCAAAATAGCATCAGCCATAACAAACCAAGAACACGCAGGAAGTATCAAAAAACAAATGAACTGTATCAAAAAACAGATACGTGTAAAACAATAAAAAGGGGATAACTTTGTTTAAAGTCATCCCCTTCGAATATTTATATTTTATGCATTCCTATTACATCATGCCACCCATACCTGGCTGTGCCATTGGCATTGCAGGTTTCTCCTCTGGTTTGTCTACGATGAGACATTCTGTTGTAAGGAACATACCAGCGATTGAAGCAGCGTTCTCAAGAGCCACACGTGCAACCTTGGCAGGATCGATCACACCTTTCTGACGGAGATCTTCATAGCAGTCTGTGCGTGCATTGTAACCAAAGTCACCTTCGCCTTCACGAACTTTCTGAACAACAACAGCACCTTCGCCACCGGCATTGGTAACAATCTGGCGCAATGGCTCTTCAATTGCACGTGCTACGATATTGATACCGGTCTGCTCGTCAGCATTGTCACCCTTAAGGTCTTTGAGAGCTTCCTGAGCGCGGATGTATGTTGTACCACCACCTACAACAACACCTTCCTCTATTGCGGCACGTGTTGCGCAGAGAGCATCGTCAACGCGATCCTTCTTCTCCTTCATCTCAACCTCGCTGTTAGCACCTACATAAAGTACAGCCACACCACCTGAAAGTTTAGCCAGACGCTCCTGCAGTTTCTCTTTATCATAAGAACTTGTTGTGTTGGCTATTTCGTTCTTGATCTGAGCAATACGATCAGAGATTAGCTGTTTGTCACCGGCACCGTTCACAATAGTGGTTGTATCCTTGTTTACAGTAACCTTGTCGCAAGTACCACACATATCGAGAGTTGCCTTGTCCAGTGTCAGACCCTTTTCCTCGCTCACTACAACACCACCTGTCAGAACAGCGATATCCTCGAGCATAGCCTTGCGGCGGTCGCCGAATCCAGGAGCCTTGACAGCACAGATCTTCAATCCACCACGCAGACGGTTTACAACCAATGTTGTGAGAGCCTCTGAGTCAACATCCTCTGCGATAACGAGCAACGGACGTCCGCTCTCTGCTGCAGGCTGAAGAATAGGCAGGAAATCCTTCAAATTGCTGATCTTCTTGTCATAAACAAGGATATAAGGATTGTCCATAACGCACTCCATCTTATCAGCGTCTGTAACAAAGTATCCGCTCAGATAACCACGATCAAACTGCATACCTTCAACAACACCAATGCTTGTGTCACGGCTCTTGCTCTCCTCTATTGTGATAACACCATCCTTTGAAACCTTGCGCATTGCATCTGCAAGCAACTTACCGATCTCAGGATCGTTATTTGCAGAAACAGTAGCAACCTGCTCAATCTTATCATAGTTGTCACCAACCTGCTCAGAGTTATTCTTGATATAATCAACAACAGCGTTGACAGCTTTGTCAATACCACGTTTCAAGTCCATAGGATTTGCTCCTGCTGTAACATTCTTCAAACCTTCTGTTACGATAGCCTGTGTAAGAATTGTAGCAGTTGTTGTTCCGTCACCGGCATCGTCGCCAGTCTTGCTTGCAACGCTCTTTACAAGCTGTGCACCAGTGTTCTCAAAACGATTTTCGAGTTCAATCTCTTTTGCTACTGTTACGCCGTCCTTTGTGATCTGCGGAGCACCGAACTTCTTCTCTATAACCACATTACGTCCTTTAGGACCCAGTGTTACCTTAACAGCATTTGCCAACTGGTCAACGCCTCTTTTGAGCAAATCGCGTGATTCTATATTGTATTTTATTTCCTTAGCCATAATTGTCTGAAATTTTATATTGTTTGTTGTTTATGAATGTATGTTGTTAATCAGCCCACAACAGCGAGCACATCACTCTGGCGCATGATGAGATATTTCACTCCTTCATACTCGAGTTCTGTTCCAGCGTATTTGCCATAAAGCACTTCGTCGCCCTCTTTCAGGATCATAGGCTCGTCCTTTGTACCCTGACCGGCAGCAACAACCTTGCCATGCTGCGGTTTTTCTTTGGCTGTATCAGGAATGATTATTCCTCCGACTTTTTCTTCAGCTTGTGCCGGAAGTACCAGCACTCTGTCTGCTAATGGTTTAATGTTCATAATGGTTATTTGTTTAAAGTTTAATCTGAATTTATGTTTCGGACGTGCCATTGTCAGACGCATCCACCTCACTAACAGCCAAAACCATGCCAAAAAAGACCGACTGACAAATTTGTCATCTGTCGACTGACAAATCTGTCATATTCTGTCTCCATACAAAACATTTGCTTTGGAATGACAGAAACATACATATGTCACAATATGTGTGATATTCTCAGAATTGCTATATATTAATATATTTCTACCGAAGCTGTCGCCGCCATATCGCCCCATAGCGAAATTATTTACAAGAAAAACACATTTATGACTAAAGAACAAGGTTTTACATATTACACACAACATACTATATATCAACAATTTACATAAAGATACACGAATCGATTGCAAAACGATAATACGATAAATCCTTTTCCAACATGCAACAAAGCCCATATTACAGTATAAAACAGGCTTTACTACTGTACCAAACACTGTTTTCTGTCATGCGACAAGCACTATTTCGCTGACTGCATAAACCAGGAATATGGCATAAAACTGACAAATACGCATTTTAAGATGCATTTTCTGCCATTACATAAGAAATACAATTGTACAATTTTTTACTGTCAAAAATGAATCTTTATACATTTACGACAATCATTTATATAGCCGTACTCACACTGACTGTCATAACAAAAATGCCATGCCTCAAAACAAAATTTGCATAAGATTATCACCGAACAGATATAAGACAATCGCAACCTGAAGAACAAGTATGAAAGGAACACCATATCTGAACTTGCGGTGAAGTGTCTTATGACGCCACACCTTCATACCAAGCCATGCACCGAGACTTCCTCCGACGACAGCTGACATAAGTAACGTAGCTTCAGAAATGCGCCAACGCCTGTGTCCGGCCTTCCATTTGTCGATACCGAAAACGACAAATGCCGCCAGATTGACTAACACAATATATGCCATGACAATATACACAAACTCAACATCCGTCATTTCATATTTTTTCTCTTCACGTTACGCAAAATGTCATTTCTCACGCAATCCCAATCAGTTCAATGTCGAAAATGAGTACCGAACAGCCTGGTATATCTCCGGCAGCCTTGCGTCCGTAACCTTTCTGCCAAGGAATGAACACCTGCCAACGGTCGCCGACACGCATATGACAGAGCGCTGTCTGAAACCCCTCTATCAGCTCGTTCACCCGGAAAGCCTCTGGACATTGACGCATACGCGAGTCATCAAACACTTTTCCAGATATTAGTGTTCCAGTATAATGCACAGTCACAATACTGCGTGGACCTGCCATGACTGCACCCGAGCCGGCATTAATAATCTTGTAAAGCACCCCACCCTCAAGTTCATGTACACCTTCCTGTTCTGCCATCCTTGCAATGAAACTCTCGTTCTGTAATCTGTATGCTTCTTTTTTGTTCATACGTATTCGGTTTTCAGTTCGTCTGTCACCACAAAATCATCATCAGCCGGATTCTCCGGAACGTATACAATACGCATGCCACGATAAGCGGCCGGAATCTTGAGTGTGTCGAGAGTTTTCCAACAAGGCGGTCCGAAATCGTAAGACCGACCTGTAAGAACAATTCTCAAAGACACAAAGTCGAACTCGTAATAACCGCCTCCCAGACACACCTCGCCTGGCTGCAACAGATGTTTGTGCAGATTCACCATTCCGAAACGGAAATATCCCTTGTCGGTGATTATGAATTTGGGCTGTTCCATATTTAAGATAAAAATTGAAAATTATACCGCAAAGATACTCTGATTGTTTCAAAGAGTAGCAATTATGTCAATACAAAAATGGCATAACCACCATTTTTTCATTACAAGGCACAGCATGCCACAAGCACATTAAGACTCGATAAAGTACGCTATGACAACATATTACATTAATAATAAAAAACAAATACACGAAAAATAGGACATCAAACGAACACTATTTTAATCAAAATACACTATCTTTGCATAAACATTATTTTATATACGCAATAATCCTAAATTTATATGAAAGGTTTCTTCAAACAAGTTCTTGCGACCATCGTCGGACTGATAGCCTTCGGAGCTATCGTAAGCATCATGGGAATAATGAGTGTCGTGGGCATGATTGCCTCTGGACAAGCCACCCAGAAAGTGAATGACAACTCTGTGCTGGTGCTCAATCTTTCGGGCGTCATAGAGGAACAGGGACAGGAGAACATCCTGGGCCAGCTCACCGGAAACACCGTAAACAATCTCGGACTCGACAATCTGCTGTCTGCCATTAAGAAAGCAAAGGACAACGACAATATAAAAGGCATATACATAGAGGCCGGAGTACTGCAGGCAGGATATGCCACAATGCAGGAAATACGCAACGCCCTGCTCGATTTCAAGAAAAAAGGAAAATGGATTGTGACCTACGCGGACACTTACTCACAGGGAACATATTACATTGCGACTGTCGCTGACAAGATATACCTCAATCCGAAAGGTATGATAGACTGGCACGGACTTGGCGCACAACCACAGTTCTACAAAGATCTGATGGCGAAGTTCGGCGTGAGGTATCAGGTCGTGAAAGTGGGAACCTACAAGAGCTTCACAGAAACCTACACCGAAGACAGAATGAGTGATGCCAACCGTACACAGGTATCGGCATACATCAACGGCACATGGAACAACATATGCAAGGCCGTGTCTGAAAGCAGAAATATTAGTACAGACTCGCTCAATGCATACGCCGACAGAATGATAACATTCGAACCGGCTGAGAACATTCTGAAATACAAGATGGTGGACGGACTGATATACGCCGACCAAGTGAAGAACGAGATAAAGAAACTACTCAAAATAGGAAAGGACAAGAAAATAAACCAGCTGGGGCTTTCCGAAATAGCCAACGTCAAGGGCACTAAATCAACTGGCGAAGAAATTGCCGTATACTACGCATACGGAAGCATAGTACAGTCAGCCGGTGCATCACTGTTCTCACAGGGCCACAGCATCGTAGGACCGGACGTATGCAAGGACCTTGAAGACCTTATGAACGATGACAACGTGAAAGCCGTTGTCATCCGTATAAATTCCGGAGGAGGCGACGCCTATGCATCAGAACAGCTATGGCATCAGATGGTGGAACTGAAGAAAAAGAAACCGGTGGTTGTGTCGATGGGTGATTATGCCGCATCAGGCGCTTACTATATGAGCTGTCCGGCCAACTGGATAGTGGCACAGTCCAACACTCTGACCGGCAGCATCGGCATCTTTGCCGCCATTCCTGACATGAGCGGACTCATCACACAGAAACTCGGAGTGAAATTTGACGAGGTGAAGACCAACCGCAACAGTACGTTCGGTAACGTCATGGCGCGTCCGTTCAATGATGAGGAACTTGGATATCTGCAAGGTTACGTAAACCGCGGTTATCAGTTGTTCCGCCAGCGTGTGGCCGATGGCAGACACCAGAAGACTGAAGACATCGAGAAAATCGCACAAGGAAGAGTGTGGCTCGGCAGCGACGCTCTGAAGATAAAACTCGTTGACCAGTTAGGAGGCCTCAACCAGGCTATTGAAAAAGCCGCATCACTCGCAAAACTTAAGGAATATCATACAAAGAACTATCCTGCCGTACCAAGCTGGACCGAACAGTTCATGGCATCAGTAGGACGCAAAAGTTATCTTGACGAACAACTCCGACTCACACTGGGCGACCTCTACGAGCCTTTCATCATGCTCAGAAACATGAACGAAAGAGAAGTTCTGCAGGCACGTATTCCGTTTGTACTTAACATAAAATGAGAACAGAAGGGGATTTCATAAAGATAAACGAATGGTTACTGCCACTTAGCTGGCTGTATGGTCTCGGGGTGAGATTCAGAAATCTGATGTTCGACATCGGAGTTCTGAAAAGCCGCTCGTATGACATCCCCGTCATATCCGTAGGCAACATAACAGTAGGTGGCTCCGGCAAGACTCCTCATGTGGAATATCTCATATCGCTTCTTAGCAACAGAGCGAAAGTGACAGTGCTGAGCCGCGGATATAAAAGAAAGAGCCACGGCTATGTGCTCGCAAAAGCCGGCACGACCATGCGCGATATCGGGGACGAGCCGTATCAGATGAAGAAAAAGTTCGGCAACATCCACATTGCCGTCGACAAGGACAGGCGTCACGGCATCGAGAGAATCATGTCAGACTCAGAGACAAAAGACACGGACGTGATTCTTCTCGACGATGCCTACCAACACAGATACGTGAAAGCCGGCTTAAACATTCTGCTTGTGGACTACCACCGTCTGATTATATATGACAAACTTCTGCCAGCCGGACGTTTGAGAGAACCACAGGAAGGAAAGTCGAGAGCCGACATTGTAATTGTGACAAAATGTCCAAAGGATCTCAAACCTATGGAATACCGTGTGCTTACAAGAGCCATGGGGCTTTATCCATACCAGAAACTGTTCTTCACATCAATAGAATACTGCAACCTGAAGACACTCTTCGGCAACAAGGAGACAGCTCTGTCGGAAATAGGAAAAGACACCAGCATATTGTTGCTCACAGGCATAGCCTCACCGCAACAGATAGTGATGGATCTTGAACCTTATTCTAAAAAAATCCATCCGCTGACGTTTGCCGATCATCATCAGTTCACGTCGAAGGATATAGAGGAAATAAACAGTAAATTCAAAAGTCTTCCCCACCCGCGCATAATAATTACAACCGAAAAGGATGGAGCAAGACTTGAAGGTGCGGACGGACTGGACAAAGAAGCAAAAAACAATATTTTCGTCCTGCCGATAAGAATCAAATTCATGTCGGACGGAGAAAAGGCGTTCAACAATAAAATCATAAGCTATGTACGAAAAAATTCAAGAAACAGCACAATGGCTAAAAGAGCGAATGACAACAGCGCCACAGACAGCCATAATTCTGGGCACAGGCCTGGGACAATTAGCTTCAGAAATAACTGACAGTTACGAGTTTCCATATCAAGAAATACCCAACTTTCCGGTCTCAACAGTCGAAGGACATGCCGGAAAACTGATATTCGGAAAACTGGGCAACAAGGACATCATGGCTATGGAAGGACGTTTCCATTACTATGAAGGCTATTCTATGAAGGAAGTAACATTCCCTATAAGAGTGATGTATGAACTCGGAATAAAGACTCTTTTCGTATCAAACGCGTCCGGAGGTATGAATCCGGAGTTCAAGATTGGCGATCTGATGATCATCACCGACCATATAAATTTCTTCCCGGAACATCCTCTGCGCGGAAAGAACTTCCCTACCGGTCCACGCTTCCCCGACATGCATGAGACATACGACCATGAACTCATAGCCAAGGCTGACGCCATTGCCGAAGAAAAAGGCATACGTGTGGTTCACGGTGTTTACATGGGCGTACAGGGACCGACATTCGAAACTCCTGCCGAATACAAGATGTACCACCGCATGGGAGCAGATGCCGTGGGCATGAGTACAGTTCCAGAGGTTATCGTGGCACATCATTGTGGCATCAGAACATTCGGTATCAGCATTATAACAGACCTTGGACTTGAGGACACACCGGTGGAGGTAAGCCATGAGGAAGTACAGGTGGCAGCAAACAAGGCACAGCCTCTGATGACTGAAATAATGAGAGAGATGATTAACAGGGCATAACAGACATGACTGAAATTTCAAAATTGGGCGAGTTCGGCCTTATCGACCATCTCACCAAAGACATTAAACTCAAGAATGAATCTACAAAGTACGGCGTGGGAGACGACTGCGCCGTACTACATTATCCCCAGACCGAAGTTCTCGTAACAACAGACATGCTGATGGAAGGTGTGCATTTCGACCTTACATACATCGACATGCAGCATCTGGGATACAAATCGGCAATGGTCAACATCAGCGATATATTCGCAATGAACGGCACACCACGCCAGATGGTTGTAAGTCTTGCACTGAGCAAACGCTTCTCCATTGAAGACGTGGAACAGTTCTACAGTGGTCTGCGCATGGCCTGCGACAAATGGGGTGTTGACGTTGTTGGCGGTGACACCACATCCTCTTACACAGGATTGGCTATAAGCATAACCTGCATAGGCGAATGTGACAAGAACGACATCGTATACCGCAACGGTGCAAAAGAGACCGATCTGATATGCGTCAGCGGAGATCTTGGCGCAGCATACATGGGACTTCAGCTTCTGGAACGTGAAAAGTCCGTATATTACCAGCAGGTGAATGAAGCCAAGAAAAAGGGTGACAAACACGCGCTTGAAGAACTGGCACACTTCCAACCTGATTTCGCAGGAAAGGAATATCTGCTGCAACGTCAACTGCAACCGGAGGCACGTGGTGATATTCTTGCCCGACTGCGCGAAAACAACATCCATCCTACGGCCATGATGGACATAAGCGACGGACTCAGCAGTGAATTGATGCACATCTGCAAACAAAGCAACTGCGGATGTAGAATATACGAGAAGAACATCCCGATTGACTATCAGACTGTCGTAATGGCGGAGGAACTGAACATGAATGTCACAACCTGCGCACTGAACGGAGGCGAAGACTATGAACTGCTGTTCACTGTCCCTATAGGCGATCACGAAAAAATCGAAGCTATGGAAGGGGTGAAGCTTATCGGCCATATTACAAAGCCGGAACTCGGACAGATGCTTGTCACATACGACAATAATGAATTTGAGCTTAAAGCACAGGGATGGAATCCACTGAGATAATCCTCCCTGTGCATAGCACTGTTGTAATACAAAATCATGACTCAATCAGTAGAATATGAGTTTTTTACTAAAAAACAGCAAAAAAATTTTGTATTACAAATAATTTTTCTTACCTTTGCACCCGCAAATAAGCACTAACGATGGTGCCATAGCTCAGTTGGTAGAGCAAAGGACTGAAAATCCTTGTGTCACTGGTTCGATTCCCGTTGGCACCACTTTTAAACAAAAAAATCCCGATTTCACTTAGAGATCGGGATTTTTGTTTTCCCTCAACACACAAAAACAGCAAAATATTACCATTCGAGATGAAACAAAAACCTCCACCGAATTAGAATATTTCTAACTGATTTGCAATGTTTTGTGTATCAAGAAAACGTGGTCGACTGCCTACTTTTATTCAAACTATAGACTGTAGGAAAATGAAAAGATTTTCATTAAGTTACATCAGATTTTTATGAGCAGGAAGAACAGAACCATCCCATAACAGCACGTTTATTACAGAATAATACTTTATGGACAGGACAAAGAACCGAAAGCCGCCCCTTAATTGGCACCATGCAGGAACACAACGACAAATACCGTAAACTTGTAGGAAAATCCTATGCTCCGATTACCGTTTGTCGCTATGAAAGTTTTAACCACAATCTTACTGAACTTATTAGACAGAAATACAGAAAGGATGATCTGTCGCTAGCAAAAGTCAACGGTGAACCAATATGTGCTTTTGAATTCTATTTGAAAACGGAAAAGGAATAACCGCAGAACACCATCACCCGTTATCCTGACGATTATTTTATAAAGAAAAAACAGCGTAAAATAAGATGGTATAAATAAAAATGCTTTAAATTTTATCTCTTCATTTTTATTCATTATATTTGCAAATAGAGTCAATATATTATTGTGATTTGTAATAAAATCTCAATATGGGAATAGATAAAATCAATAGAATTAAAATAGTTTTAGTTGAACAAGGTAAGACTGAAAAATGGTTAACGGAACAATTGGGAAAAAATGAGGCTACTATATCACGTTGGTGTTCCAATACCAGTCAGCCTTCTTTAGAAATATTGATGAAAATAGCTGCCATATTGGGTGTAAGCGCAAAAGATTTAATAAATAATGGTATTAACAAAGATGTGAAATGACTACATTTACAAAAATAATCAATAAATTTCGCCACGAAGCGTGGTCTGAACGTGACAAAGGTTTTCGTTTTGAGCGTTTGATGCAGGCTTACTTAAAAACGACTGCTTTATATGAAGGACGCTTTGAAGAAGTTTGGTTATGGACAGAATTTCCATATCATGATCAATTCGGCGGAAAAGATGTAGGCATTGATTTGGTAGCTAAAACTTTTTCTGGAGAATATTGGGCTGTACAATGCAAGTGTTATGCTGAAAATAACTATATCACCAAAGCAGATGTGGATACTTTTCTTTCCACTTCAAGTAAGACTTTTGAAGCGGGAGGTAAAGAAAAAGCGTTTGCTCAGCGTTTATGGATTTCTACCACTAACAAGTGGAATAGTGTTGCAGAACTGACAATCAAGAATCAAACACCTCAGGTAACACGTCTTAACTTAATTGATCTTGAGTCAGACGAAGTGGATTGGGAAAAGCTGGAAAGTGGATTATACGGTAAATCTTCTCGTCCTAAACCTTTTTCCATAATGGAGCATCAACAGAAGGCCATTGACCGAGTGCATACGTATTTCCAAAGCCATGACCGAGGAAAGCTCATTATGGCGTGTGGAACAGGTAAAACATTTACATCACTTAAAATTGCCGAAAACGAAACTGACAATAATGGATTAGTCCTTTTTCTTGTACCCTCCATTGCATTGTTAGGTCAGACATTGCGTGCATGGTCAGCACAAGCCAGTATTCCCATTCATGCAGTATGTATTTGCTCAGACGGACAAGTTTCACAACAAAAAATAAAGAATGATGAAGGTGGTTTAAGTGTCATCGATTTAGCTTTACCTGCTTCTACAAATACCGATTATATTCTTTATCAAATAGAAAACATTCGTCGTGAAGGTCGCAAGGGTATGACTGTAGTATTCTCTACATATCAGTCTATTGAAGTCATATCACGTGCACAAAGCGAATTGTTGAAACGTACGCAAAATGAATATGGCATATTCGATTTGATAATTTGCGATGAGGCACACCGTACTACCGGAGTGTCGTTGAAAGGAACTGATGAAAGTGCATTTATTAGAGTTCACAATGATGACTTCATAAAATCAAAGCGCCGACTTTATATGACTGCTACACCGCGCCTCTATACAGATGAAGCACGCAAGAAAGCAGAAGAAAGCGAAGCGGTGTTATGTTCAATGGATGATGTATCATTGTATGGTGATGAAATTTACCGTATTGGGTTCGGAGAGGCCGTAGAAAAACAATTACTTACAGACTATAAAGTATTGATTCTTGCTGTAGGTGACAAAGATATTACACCTGCACTGCGTGATGTAATTACCAATGAAGACGGTACGATAACAGTAGATGATGCGTCCAAATTTGTAGGTTGTATTAATGCTTTATCCAAACGAGTATTGGGCGATGAAGGGCTTATCAAGGCCGCAGACCCTTTACCCATGCACCGTGCCGTGGCTTTCTGTTCTACCATTAAAGCTTCAAAAGCAACGGCACAAGTATTTACAGACTGCAAATCTGCTTATATGGAAGATGTGAGTGCAGAAGACAAGGCCATGATGGTAGATATTGCAGCACAGCATGTGGACGGTACCATGTCAGCAACTGAACGTGATCAAAAACTGATGTGGCTTAAAGCACAACCGGATAATGATATGGAATGCCGGATGCTAACTAATGCCCGTTGTTTAAGCGAAGGTGTAGATGTACCCTCGTTAGATGCAGTAATCTTCGTTTCGCCTAAAAATTCACAAGTAGATGTGGTACAATCAGTGGGGCGTGTAATGCGTCGTAGCCCTGGTAAGAATTATGGATATATCATCATCCCAGTAGTTATACCTGAAAATGTAGAAGGCGATGAAGTTTTAAGCAAACATCCTAATTTCAAAGTGGTATGGACGGTACTTAATGCCTTGCGGGCCCATGATGACCGTTTCAATGCTGAAGTAAACAAGATCGAACTTTCCAAACAGAAGCCTAAGCATATTCTTTTCGGAGGTGTAGGCAGCGCGCACGATGACGATAGCATAGACCATAGTCTTGCTGATGCCACAAAGCAAGACACAACCAGTGCTGCCATGCAAATGGCTCAGCAACTTTCATTGCAGTTTGAAGACTTGCAAAATGTCTTTTATGCTAAAATGGTAACCAAAGTTGGTAGCAAACGCTATTGGGAACTTTGGGCAAAAGATATTGCCCAAATAGCAGAGGAACATATTAAACGTATCAAAGATTTGATTGCAGACGAAGGTAAACATAAGAAGGCATTTGAACAACTGATGCGTGGCCTTCATAAGAATATCAATCCCAATCTTACAGAGCAAGAAGTCATAGAAATGCTTTCACAGCACCTGATAGCTATGCCGGTATTTGAGGCTCTCTTTAGAAATTATGAATTCGCAGTCAGCAATCCTGTATCGAAATCCATGCAAAAAATACTTGCTTTGTTAGATGATGAAACCAAGACAGAGGAAGAGCATGAACGTCTGCAAAAGTTCTACGATTATGTGCGTACAACAGTAGGCGATATTACCGATGCTGAAGGACGCCAACGCCTGATAGTAGAGCTTTACGATAAATTTTTCAAAGTGGCTTCACCTAAAACCGTCGAAAAATTAGGCATTGTATATACGCCGGTTGAAGTGGTGGATTTTATTATTCATTCCGTCGGGTATATTATTCAAAAAGAATTCGGGCGTTCTCTTTCCGATGACAATGTACATATTCTTGACCCATTCACAGGTACGGGTACATTCATCACCCGTTTACTACAAAGCGGATTGATAAGCCGTGATGCATTGGAGCGAAAATATCTCAAGGAAATCCATGCAAACGAAATTGTATTGATGGCCTATTACATCGCCTCCATCAACATTGAGAATGTCTATCATTCGTTGATGCCAGATAAGGAATATAAAAGTTTTGATGGTATTTGTCTTACAGATACATTCCAGTTAGGAGAAAAAGGAACGGATGATAATTTGTTTTCTGAACAGTTCCCTACCAATTCCAAGCGTGTCATTGCCCAAAAAAAGTGTCCGATTACAGTTATTATCGGCAACCCACCTTATTCCATTGGGCAAAAGTCAGCCAATGACAATGCGCAGAACCAATCTTATCCATTGTTGGAGAAACATATTGAAACTACTTATGTTGCACAATCGGAAGCCAGTTTGAACAAATCTGCATACGACAGTTATGTAAAAGCTTTCCGATGGGCTTCCGACCGCATAGACTCCCGACATGGAGGTATTATTGGTTTTGTGACCAATGGAGCTTGGTTGGATGCGAACGGATTGGACGGTATGCGTAAATGTTTCGAGAAAGAGTTTTCCTCTATTTATGTGTTTAATTTAAGAGGTAATCAGCGAACAAGTGGTGAATTATCACGTAAAGAAGGTGGGAAGATTTTTGGTTCGGGTTCCCGCACACCAATAGCCATAACAATATTAGTAAAGAAAGGAGAGTAAAGAATGGAATGGAAAGAAAAAGCTTTGAAAACTTTACAAGATAGTTTGGTTCCTGTTCCTGCGGAATTGAATGAATTGGATTGGAAGAGCGGTTTGTCTTGCAAAACAGACCGTTTGGCACAACATATTTCAGCTTTTGCCAATCAAAAAGGAGGCGGTGTATTGGTTTATGGAGTGAACAACGATGGCAGTTACTTCTCAATTACAAAATCTGAAACAGACAGAATAATCCAATTATTAGGTAATATAGCCAAAAATAATTTGGCTTATTCAATATCCATTGAACATGCTGTTTTAACTTATCAAGGGTGTGCTTTACTCTTTATTTATATACCGGAGCAAAACGACAAACCTGTATATTTGCGTGGAAAAGATGTGTTCGATACTTACATCCGCTCAGCAGGACAGACGGTTAAAATGTCACGCAATCAAGTAAAAGCAATGATTGCAGAATCACAAGGTTATACTTTTGAAGAGAAAACGGCCAAGAAAAATTTAACATCCAACGAAGTATTAGAGGCATTGAATTATCAGAAAATGTACGAATTGTTGGGTAAGAACACACCAACCTCTACGGAAGCGATATTGAATAAGTTGGAAGAATTTGGATTCTGCAAAAAGCAGGATAAAATGCTTTGGAGTGTTACTAATTTAGGAGCTATTTTGTTTGCCAACCATGCAAATGATTATACGGAACTGGAAAAACGAACTGTAATTGTCCGAAAATATGTTGGAACAAATAATCGGAATTTGCTTTTTGAACAAGTAGGAGGTTTGGGCTATGCTGTGGGATTTGAAAATCTGGTAGACTTTATCATGAAAAATACTTCTTCAGAAAGTATTGAGGTCATTCGTGAAGCAATACCAACTTATCCTCGTGTGGCAATCCGTGAATTTGTGGCCAACGCATTGGTTCATCAAGATTTTGCCGTAACGGGTATGCCCATTACAATAGAGATATTCTCAAATAGATTGGTAATTACTAATCCAGGGGCACCATTGAATGATGTAAATCGATTGATAGATTTGCCGCCTTATTCCAGAAATGAGTCTTTAGCTCAAAGCCTTTATTTGCTAGGTATCTGTGAAAGAAGAGGTAGTGGAATAGATCGTGCGGTGGAAGCTATAGAAAAAATGTTCTTGCCAGCAGCAAAAATCTCTAAAGGAGAAAATTTTACCAGAGTATTCCTTTATCCAAAGAAAGATATTAAGGATATGACCAAAAGAGAAAAAATAGATGCGTGTTATCAACATGCTTGTTTAATGTACGAGGATAATCAGTCCATTAACAATCAATCTGTCAGGGAAAGATTTAAGCTTGAAAAGAACAAATCATCCATTGCTTCACGTATTATTGCTGATACTTTAGAAGCCGGACTGATTAAGATAGCAGACGAAAGTATCACATCGAAAAAATTTGCTACTTATATACCTTATTATGGATAGTTTTTATTTGCAAAGAAAATACCAAACATACATATATTATTGATAATCAATAAGTTTTTATTTGCAAAGAAAATCCGTTAACTAAAAATGCTATAGAAATGAATAAAGCTAAGATACATTATTACGACATAGGCGACTACCTGAGCCGGGAGGATAAACTGCGCATCATCAAGCAATTTGGTAGCATAGAGCGTATTCCTTGGACCATTCTTCAGCCTAATGAACATGGTGACTGGATAAATCATCGTAACGAAATGTTTAAGTTGTTTATACCTATTGAACCAGAAAAGAAGTTTGCAAAAGGGCAGAAAAGTTTCTTTGAAACGTATGCTATTGGCGTAGCAACCAATCGTGATGCATGGGTTTATAATTCTTCTCAACAGACGCTCGAAGGTAATATGCGGTCTATGATTGATTTCTATAATAAGCAAAGAGAAGCATATTCGAATGCAATAAAAAAGAATGCCAATTTATCGGTGGAAGAATTTATTGATACAGATGACACTAAAATAAGTTGGACAAGATCTTTACGGAATAATCTTAGGCGAAATCTTCAGATTCAATATAATAAAGAAAAACTAAACGTAGGATTATATCGTCCATTTCAAAAACAAAATATTTATTTTGCTCCGGAACTTATTGAAAGTATAGGCCTTTCTCCTAAACTGTTTCCTACTCACGCTCATAAGAATCTTGTGATTTGTGTATCAGGTATTGGCTCAAGTAAAGACTTTTCCGTGATTATTACAGACTGTATTCCTTGTTTAGATTTGGTGGAAAAATCACAATGTTTTCCTTTCTATTGGTATGATAACAGTAATACGGATATAATGGATTTATTCAATCAAAATACAGAGAACAAAGATAATTATGAACGTAGAGACGGTATCAGTGATTGGATATTGAGTACTGTCCGTAAACAATACGGTTATAAAGCAACAAAAGAAGATATATTCTATTACGTGTACGGATTACTCCATTCATCAGAATATCGTACTATGTTTGCAACAGACTTAAAAAAGTCATTGCCACGTTTGCCTTTGGTAGAAAAAGTAGAAGACTTTTTGGCATTTAGTAAAGCCGGACGTGAACTTGCTGACCTACATCTGAATTATGAAACAGTAGAGCCATACCGCAAATGCCAAGTAATCTATGCTCCACTCACTAATAAAGGCGAAAGCATCAACTATCATGTTGAGAAGATGCGTTTCGGAAAAATCGACAGCAAAACAGTCGATAAGAGTATTATTTATTATAACAACGCTATTACCATAGAGGATATTCCTGCAGAAGCATACGAATATGTGGTGAACGGCAAATCGGCCATTGAATGGATTATGGAACGTTACGCCATAACCACCGACAAGAAAAGTGGCATTACCAATGATCCAAACGATTGGGCACGTGAACACAACGACGAGAAATATATTTTCAATCTACTGCTTCGAATAATCAATGTGTCGATACAGACGGTGGAAATTGTGAAGAATTTACCGAGATTAAAATTTGAATAAAATAATATATAAATCACTTCACCAAATTAAAATTATCTCATAAAGCTATGCAAACAAAATATAGTACTCTATTCTTATGGACATTAATTGGATTTGTAATATTATTTGCGACCTATCTATTTTTAGCGCATTATTCATTAAAACAATCACAGGAACGAATAAGAACAGATTATATTACACATATTCAAAAAGCAGATAGTTTATATATTCATTGGACTGAATATAATAATACTGTTATGTTAAGTAGCCAAAAAGTAAATAATACCGTAATTAGAGATTCAATAATCAAATCGACATTATCTAATAGGTATAGGCTATCAAGAAATCAATATGATAATTTGATATTAGTATTAAATTTACATTTTGCTAAGATAGATTCTCTGCAAAAACAATATGATGAAAAGCTATTACGTGATTCTTTACGGCTAAACACCGAACGAGAATTATTGGAAGGACAAACCCAAACCATGCTTGACCTCCATCTCAATAAAATCGAACACGAATATAGTAATATAACCATGTGGGGAGCTGTCCTGACAATTCTATTTCTTGTGTTTAGTTTTTATTCTATTTACAAGATGGATGAATTGATTCAACAAGGAAACGAAGGGGTTAAAGAAATTAAAAATCTAAAAAAGGAAGGTAAACATGACCTTGACCAATTAAAGACAGAAAAAGAGAAAATAGTAACCAACATACAAGGGCAACTGAGTGATTCTATTGCAGCTATGAGTAATACTCAGAAGGAAACAGAAAGGCAATTTCAAGATGCAGTTGTAAACATAAATTCTGCTAGAGACGGTTTAATAGCAGAAAGTAAAGAAATGCTTGAAGATTACAAAAAACGATTTGATAGCATTCTTAAAAATAACAATGATAACTTAGTGCAAAAACAGCAAGAATTTAATGATTTGATAACTCAAGTAAATGAGATACTCAATAAATTAAATAATAATGATTCTGAAAAGGAGGAGTAAAGTATGAATAACAATCAATTATATATTAATTCATCAAATGAATTAATGCAGGTAAGAAATATCCAACTCCAAATATCTCAAAAAGAACTAGAACTACAAATGTTAGACATTAACACTAAATATAGTTCTTATGATCCATATTCTTACTCTTCAAGTAGTATAAAACGACAGAATATAGAATTGGAAGTCATAAATCTAAAGAATAATAGAGATATGCATATTGGCTTTGCTATTGAAGCTGCCTTGTTGTTAGCAGAAGTGGATATAAGAAATAATAATGTATATTCAATGGCTGAAGTTGCTATAAGTTCCATAAATTCATTCTTACAATCACAAAAAATTGATTTTAGACTTCCATATTCTACACAAATCAAATTATCACAAATATCTTCTTTACTTTACACAAATATAAACTTTACAAGTTTAAGGTCTGAAATAGCTCGATTAAAAACGCTGTGTAATATATATTACTAATATGCCAACCGAATCTCTAAACATAGAGTTCAAAGAATCATGGTGCGACGAATATCTTAAATGGATATGCGGTTTTGCCAACGCACAAGGCGATGTACTTTACATCGGCATAAGAGACAATGGTGAAATATGCGGGATACAAGACACCAAGAATCTGATTGAAGATATTCCTAACAAAATACGTGAACTACATAGAGTTTGCTTTACCTAATGAGAAGTAAAGTAAGTTACAAAAATATCGTCTTACGGCAAAAGGTTTGACATTGAAGGAGAGTTTGAAGAATAGCAAATAGCAAGATAATAAAAATGAATGAAGAAAATAAAATAATCCTATATCAGGACGATAACGAAATTACTCGTGTATCGGTACGCTTTGCTGACAAAGACTTGTGGCTGACACAAAGTCAGTTGTCAGAGATATACCAAACGAACAAATCAAATGTAAGCGAGCATATTAAGCATATATTTGAAGATGGAGAGCTTGATAAAAATGTGGTTGTTCGGAATTTCCGAATAACCCACTCAACATGGAGCAATAGCGGGAGATTACTTCTTTAGCTAAAAGATACATCAAAGATATTCAGCCACTTATCGTTAAATTACGATTCTTGGTAGTACCACAAACAAAAAGAGAGTTACTTTATAGTAACTCTCTTTTTGTTTATTATTACTTAAAAACCCACTTAACCACCAACAAACAACAACTCTGTAGAGATTCTGTTATTTCAGTTTTCTATTCAGAAATACACGACATGCCGAAAAACGTCCGGTAAATGAAGAATAGTGTAAACAGTGGCAGACCTTTCCGTATGTAATAATAAATTCACTTTGCCACAACCGATAAATCATCACTCAGGACAAACGTGTGCTTTCTGTTTCTTCTTCCACATCTCCATATCGACACTTTTAAAGAAAACTCAGACGGCGGACTTACAGTTTTTCTTGACTTTATTTTGACAAAATAAAATCGCAAAAGAGAATTAAGGAAATGTAAATCCGACATTGGAAAAGCCCGTTCCGCCCGTACTGTATTGTCGTATACACCTTAGTGGAATGCCGGATGATGCGTTTGGCATTCCAATAATGCCCGTTTTGGCCTCTGTTCACGCCTGTATCAGGGTGTGATATTGTGCGTTTCAGGCCCTGAAACGGGCTGTATCACATGCCGGAATGGTGCTTATTGTAGGGCTGAGAAATAGTCTCCGAATGTAAGTCACTGATGTTCAATATTTTGTGCAAGTCCGTCATTTCTCGCGTATTTGTGTCCGAAGGAAGGTCCGCATGCAAATACTCGCTTATTTTTTGGGGTAGAACAGAAAACTCAGACGAAAAAATCACCGGATACTGAAAATCTGTAAGTGCCCAATATTATTTTCATTCAGACAGAAAAGACAACGCCGATTTGAGACTGAAGCTACAGTTTCTTATTGAAACCTATCCCCTACCTAGTTATTACCGGACCAAAACAACATTATACAAACAATATTAGTATCAGATGTTTCAATTATTATGAAACGGCAAAAAAGCAAAACAAACAACACAATGCCGATGGATTTCATAAAAAACAAGTATCATCATATGTTATAAAAAACAATATGCCATGACAGATAAACTGCCATGGCATGTCTTCATACTCTGAAAATATCAGAGTTTCTTCAATCCCTTAACCTCCGAATTATCTTTCACTTCAAATATACTGATAGCATATCCTCCGCCCTCAACAGCGCGCAGTGTAAGCTTTGTCTTTGATGTCACAACACCTTTTGTTATGGTATATGACGCCGGATTAGTCTTATAATTGGCATCCTTGCCATCGGCATATATCGTAGCAATGTATTTCTTGCCTTTGTCAAGAAAATCAAGCGTTATCTTAGAAACATGTTCACGCTGTCCGGCAACAGAGCCAACAAACCAGTTTCCTGTACCTTTGGCCTTGCGTGCCACAGTGACATAGCTGCCCGGTTCGGCCTCAAGATAGCGTGAGTCGTCCCAATCAACGGCTACGTCTTTTATGAACTGGAATGCATCCATGTGCTTCTCATAGTTCTCAGGAAGGTCGGCTGCCATCTGCAGCGGACTGTACATCGTGCAGTAAAGTGCAAGTTGGTTGGCTATTGTAGAATTGACATGAGAATGATTGTTCGGATTGATCTTCTCTACATCCATCTCAAATATACCCGGGGTATAATCCATAGGTCCGCCTTTCAGACGTGTGAACGGCAATACTGCCACATGCATTGTCTTGCTTCCACCGAAAGCCTGATACTCTGTTCCGCGCGCCGACTCATTGCCGATAAGGTTAGGATATGTACGACAGAGGCCTGTAGGACGCACCGCCTCGTGGGCATTCACCATGATATGATGTTTTGCGGCTTCCTTGATAGCATAGAGATAATGATTGTTCATCCACTGTCCATAATGATGCTCGCCTTTCGGCAGGATATTTCCAACGTATCCACTCTTCACCGCATCATATCCGTACTTGTTCATAAGACTGTACGCAGCCTCCATGTGGCGTTCATAATTGCGTGATGAAGATGAAGTCTCATGATGCATCATCAGTTTCATGCCCTTTGAATGAGCATAATCATTAAGCATCTTGATGTCGAAATCAGGATAAGGAGTAACGAAATCAAATACATAATCCTTCTGATGACCAAACCAGTCTTCCCAACCTACGTTCCAGCCTTCGATAAGCAGCTGTGAGAAACCATGCTTTGATGCAAAATCAATGTACTTCTTCACATTCTCGTTGTTGGCAGAATGTGTTCCGTTCGGTTTCAACTGGGTGTAATCAACATCATCAAGATGAATGGAAGGCAGGTCGTTGGTGTAAGACCATGAACCCTTTCCGGTTATCATCTCCCACCATACACCCATGTATTTAACAGGATGTATCCACGACGTGTCTTCCAGTTTACATGGTTCATTAAGATTAAGAGTCAGCTTTGAAGCGAGAATTTCACGCGCATCATCCGAAACTTCAATTGTTCGCCAGGGCGATTTACAGGGAGTCTGCATGTCACCTTTTCCGATGCCTGTGGCATCAGGTGTCAGCCAGGACTCAAATATCATATTCTTGTCATCAAGGTTAAGACTCATACACGAATAGTCAACCAGCGCAGCCTCGTGAAGATTTATATAGAGGCCGTCAGCAGTCTTCATCTGCAACGAAGTCTGAACTCCGGTCTTTGAGAACGGTGTCTGCGACGAATTTGGTGTCACTGCGCCGTCATGGAGCGAACGTATCTCTGAGAGTTTTGATTCTGTATAGTCATACTCCTGCGTATCATAGTCACCCGGAATCCACCATGCCGTATGGTCACCGGTCATTGCAAACTGGGTATGTTCCTCTTTTATGGTGAAATAACTAAGGTTGTTCTGCTGTGGAAATTCGTAACGGAAGCCCACACCATCATCATAAACTCTGAACCTAATGTCCATGTATCTGTCTGTTTTTGGCTGCTTAAGATGTGCCACATATTCATTATAATGGTTTCTTATCTGGCTCACCTCGCCCCATACCGGTTTCCAAGTCTCATCGAAAGTAGCGGTTTCGGTATTCACAACTTCAAAACCGTTCATGAGGCTTTCACCATACACCAGCTCCATACCAAGTCTGCTGTCTTTCACAACAGGACGTCCTTTGTAGCTTACATTATAAACAGGAACGCCATTATCCACTCTGAACTCAACGCAGATATTCCCACCCGGAGATTTTACATTGTCTGCATTTGCCGTCGCCGAAGCCAATAAAAGACATGCTGCGATGGTCTTTACTTGTTTAAGGTAGTCTGTTCTCATTTTATGATATATTTTATTGTTAGTTATAATTTACAACTGTCATAAAAGCCAAAAGAATAAAGCCATTGTATGATTGTTTCCGTAACGCTGCAAAATTAAATAATAATTGTCTGCCTTGTACACTGATTTCAGGCAGAAAGTAGATAAAAAGGAGATTATACTTTTTATAAAACACTATTAATCAATAGATTATAAAAAGGTACCAGATACAAAAAAGTAGAGTATCTGAACAATTTTATCCTTATATAAAAGCTTATTGAAACGTATTTTCCGCAGGAAAAACACCACTGCAGGAAAACGCATGCTATGCGTTTTCCTCCTTACGTCCTATCCTCATCACGTCGCGGTCGAAACTGTCACGGTCGCCCACCGCACCGTTGCGGAACTTCACCCTGTAATTATAAATTGTCGTAACGGAATAACGCAGGAAACCTGCAATCTTTGTACTGCTGCTTATTCCAAGTCTCATAAGGGCAAAAATACGAAGTTCGGTATTGAGTTTCTCACCCGGCTTCAGATGTACACGACACTCCGGAGAAAGCAGCCTGTTAAAGTCTTCGACAAAATCAGGAAACAGTTTCAGGAACGATTCGTCGAAATGAGCGTAGAATTCCTTTAACTCGGCATCTATCAACGAAGATGTGCGTATCTCTCCCATAAGTTCCTTGGCACCGCCTTTCGCCGCCACCTTCTGCAAGTGCTTGCGATACTTGTCCATCTTCTCGATATAGAGCGAGCACTGGTCAATGTAGTGTGCAATATATTCTTCCTTTATACGCGAACTTTCACTGAGTTCACGGTTGAGCTCTTTCAACCGCACATTCGCCTCCTGAGCCAGTCGGCGGGCTTCCTGTGCCTTTCTCATCTGTTTCCTTATGACAAAAATCGCAACTACAAGGAAAAGCGAAAGTACAATGATAAAGACGAGCGAACAGACAATGACACGCTGCTGACGATCAAGTTTATGGTGATAGGCCTTGTTGATTATAGGAAACGTCTTCTGTACCTCATATATGCGCCACAACGAATTGCACGCCGCAGCATCGTCCATACAGCGTGTCATGTAAGTGTATGCACGATCGATGTCACCGTCATCATACAGCATTACAGCAAGTTTCCGCAGCGACGTATATTCGCGTATGCCGGACTTGAGGTCGCCTATTGCCGAAAGTATCAGATAGCGTTTCTCGTTCTCACGGTCACCTTTTCCGGCATAAGCCACGGCCAGCGTACAGTCAATAAGAGCCCGCTGATGCACATCGGTGAATTTTTGACGAGCCGCTTTCAATGCACTTATCACCGCATCGTAATCCCGTCTTACGTTGTTTTTGTCTGCCAGGACTATGATATGATTGAAAGTCTCAGGAGGATTGACCATCAATATAGAGTCACGATAACTGTCGGTGAGTTCCTCATAAAGTCTTTTTTCAGACGGATTACTGCAGTTGTCGGCCATAAAACCATACACCACCCTGTACACATGATAGTAATATTCCATCTGGTAAACGTCCAGTCCGGCCTTGTCCACACTGCCTATATATTCGAGCGCTTCCTTATACATTCCCTGTATGCCGCTCATCTCGGCCAGATTCATACGGGCATCCCTTATATATGAATGATTGCCGATGCGTTGTGCAACCTTCATCTTTTCATTGGCAAAATAAAGCGCCGAGTCGATGTCGTAGGAATTGTACGCCTCACGCAGTCGTCCGGTCAGCCTGTAACGTTCCTCATCTGTGGCGGCATGCTCCAGTTCTTTTTTCAGACCTGCAATCTCATTCTTCCGCACATCTGCATACTTGCCGGCCTCTGCCAGTGCCACATCGAGCGTATCAAGCAAAGCACCGATATCCTGTGCACCAACCGTAAGAACCGGAACAAACACCAGCATCAGCAACAAAAGGCTGATCCTACATTTATATAATATATATGATATGCAGTTCATGGTCTGACTGATAAATACCGAACGAAACAAAGATAACACTTTTTCATTTTACTCACAAACGTTGAACGTCATTTTTTACGTCGCAAACACCGGCAAGCACCCCACCAACAGACTGCATACCGTCTATATACGAATCACACAATCCTGCATCCGCATCCCATAAAAACAGCCTGCTGACACACTTAAACCTGCATATATGATATCCCCGCGTGACATACTTTGTCTTTTAACAAACTTTACGTTGACATACATCATCTTTTCTGTATAAATATTATAACCAATCGATTATTATCGTATATTTGCGAAAGTATGAACTATATACATCAGAAGCAATGAAAAAGAGAATCTTAACAGTAATCATGACCATCGGCATGATTATTTCAGGGCATCAGCAGACAACAGCATGCACCGGCATAACCCTGAACGCCGGAGACAACGCACGCATTGTGGCCCGCACAATAGAATGGGGAGGCAGCGAACTTAACAGCAGATATGTCATTGTGCCACGCGGATACACGCAGCGCTCATATATTCCTGGATATACGCTCGACGGTATGTCATTCACCGCAAAATACGGATACGTGGGACTTTCTGTGGAACAGAAGGAATTTGTTGTCGAAGGACTGAATGAAACAGGACTGTCGGCCGGCCTCTTCTATTTCCCCGGATACGGCCAGTATGAGGAATATGACGCCAGTCTAAAAGACAGTAGCATAACGGACTTTCAGCTCGTTTCGTACCTGCTCGGAAGCTGCAGCACCACCGACGAAGTGAAAGAAGCTGTGAAGAAAGTGCACGTCATAGCCATAGACCCACGCTCCTCAACCGTACACTGGCGCTTCGCGGACGCATCGGGCAGACAGATTGTGCTCGAGATAGTGAACGGTGAGGCTCGGTTCTACGACAACAAGTTGGGCGTACTGACCAACTCTCCCGGCTTCGAATGGCAGATGACAAATCTCAACAATTACGTAAATCTGTATTCCGGAACGGCAGAGGCTCACAAGTTCGGTGACGTGCAACTGGCTTCGTTCGGTGCCGGCAGCGGTTTTCTGGGCATCCCCGGCGACGTCACACCACCTTCACGGTTTGTACGTGCTGCCTTCTTCCAGACCACAGCTCCCAAACAGGCCACAGCAGCCGGTACAGTAAGACAGGCTTTCCAGATACTCAACAACTTCGACATACCTGTAGGTATTGAGTTCCCGGCGGGAGAAGTACATGCCGACATACCGAGTGCAACACAGTGGACAACGGCGACCGACATGACCAACAAGGTGATATATTACCGCACGATGTATGACAGCTCCATAAGGAGCATCGACCTTAACAAAATCGACTTTACCAAGTGCAAATACTTCGACGCACCTCTCGACAAGACAAAGGAACAGCCATTTATACCGGTAAAGACACGCTGACATTAATAAGGATCTCTTGTATGAGACATGAAAAAGACAGGTTCCATTTCTACAAAAGTCACGATGGAACCTGTTTTTTATTTTATAGGTTATTGCAAATACGCACCTACAACAGCAAAACACCGCTATCCTACCCCACGACGTCTTAAAAAGAAAGCGGCATCAGCCAGCATCACACATCACAACCGCACTGCATCCAGTACTATAAGCCGGTCGCCGTCAACACGGAAATGGACGTCGTAGCCGGCGAAAGGCATGCCGTAGGTCTTGCCAGGATCACTCTGATAGCGTGGCCGAGGATCCAGTTCAAGTACCTTGCACAACGACATCAATTCGTCCGGAGCAAATATACGCGCCACATCAGCAGGCATATCCACATGCAGCCTGCGGTTAACACTCCTATCCACAAAGCCGCAACGCACATTCTCATGACAATCGGCGTAGGCTACATAAGGCTTTATATCGTATATCGGAGTGCCGTCCATAAGATCGGCACCAAGCACTCTGACCACAGGACCGTCTGCGGTCTCCATGTCCACTGACTCCACACGCACCGACGAAAGCCCGAGAGCATTGGGACGGAAAGGTGAACGCGAAGCAAAGACTCCCACTTTCTCGTTACCACCGAGCACGGGAGGCCTAACCACCGGGGCCGACGCCTTATGCGGATTGGCCGAAAACTCCCAGATGAGCCAGATATAGTCGAACTCATCAAGACCGCGCAACGCGTCGCGGTTTCTGTATTTCGGCACAAACACTATCTCGCCCCGCAGGCTCTCCACCAGTCCGCTCTGCTTGGGTATCCCGAATTTCGAAGAGAATGGCGAACGGAAATGGGCTATCGGTTCTATCTCCATATTATATTATTTATATTACAGTTCAAATATTTTCTGACGCATGGCACACACCACCGGTGTTTCTACTGTTACGTAATGCGCATTGCAAAGATAAACTAAAAGAAAACAGATGCAAAATAAAACCACGATGTTTTTGATTAACACATACAAGCAACGCCACTCTGTATGTACTACAAAAAATAACCGCAGACATGAGTATGAGCAACTGCATACAAAAATACAAAGTTAAAAAAGAGATTATGCTCAGGAGTTTTATAATTTCAGAAACAGTCGTAGCAGCCGGAATGTATGTTTTAAATTGCAATATATCAACTACAAACTGCCATTTGTTAAAATCATCATACAGAGACAATAAGCTTAATATGAACGCGTTTTCATTATGTCTGCTGTATGGCAGAACAAAACAAAAACACATTATAATATATTATGGAATATACCAACGAGGATGTACGCCGTCAGGACCGGCTGCTCGACGAGCCAAGAGCAAGAGAACTTATGTCCACGGCTGAGTATGGCGTATTGTCAATGGCCGATCCAACAGGTATGCCATACGGCATCCCACTCAATTTTGTATGGGACGGCAACGACTGTTTCTACGTACACTGTGCACCGGAAGGACGCAAACTGAGAATTATTTCGGAAAACAAAAACGTTTCGTTCTGCATTGTAGGAAATGTGGCACTGAAGCCTCAGCTGTTCACAACAGCATACGAGAGCGTGGTACTCAGCGGTGAAGCGTCAGTAGTGGATTCGGACGAAGAAAGGCGCGAAGCACTGCGGCTGCTCATTAAGAAATTCTCGCCAGAGCACGAAGCACTCGGCGCGAAATATTCGGAAAAGAGTTTTCATCGCGTAGCCATACTGAAGATAAAGTTCAACAAGTTCAGCGGAAAATGCAAACAGGTGAAATAACAACCTGTATGTAAAAAACTCGCGGTCCGTGTTTACATATAATAAAAACACGGACCGCAGAATTTATTTGTCTGTCATTTTGAAGTCGTGGAATATTGCATCCGAAGCATTATGGCCCACATTGATAAGTCCAGGCTTATAGTGTGCCCTGCGTACTGAGGCAAACACATCCACATCAACGTCTCCGGCCTGTTTCCATCTTCTGCCATCTGTACTGTAGAAGAAACGCAATGTTTTCAAATCGTCAACGCAGATCTTAAGCCAGATGTCGTTGCCTTCATATTTACCGGAATATAAATCACTGGCTTGTCCGTCTTTCAGTACACGTATGACAAGCTTTCCGCGTTCTGTGCCGAATACAACCTGATTGGCTGCACTGCTCATATAGGTCAGTCCACATAGATTGTCTCCTCCGCACGTCATGTGTGTCTCATAATTATAATCGTCTGTCGACGGGCGACGACACAAAGTAGAACTATACTCGGCTGCATCTGGAGCGGCTGACGGCAACAGAAGAGTTCCACCAGAAGGTACCGGCCGCTGACGGTGCGACTGTATTGCACCGGTCCATCCCGGATCAAGCCTTGATCCGCTGAAATCATCATGAAAAACATTCTGCCTCTTAACATAAGTTCCGAAAGGTGTGTTCTGTTTTATCTTCGTTGTACGTCCTGTCTTGAACTGTACCCATCCGTCGTCTGTCAATACAAGTTCCTGCATCATGGGCTGTCGGCCAAGATAGAAGTCTGTACCCTTCATAAATGAATGGCAGATATAGAACATACGACCATCCGGAGTTTCTGTCATGGTGCCGTGACCACATGACTGCACGTCTTCTCCATCGCCTTTCAGTATCGGATTCTTCGAATACTTCTCATACGGACCTGTTATATTTTTGGCACGCGCAACATACACTTCATAGTCGCTTCGCTCGCTACAGCAGTCGCGCGTAGAATAAAGCATATAATAATATCCGCCTTTTTTTAATAGGCACTGCCCTTCCATGCCAATCTCCTCAGTATCAACAAGCATGGTGAAAGGCTCACCTTCAAGACGCAGACCATCAGAGGAAAGACGGCTGCCCAATAGTTCTATAGGCCGGCCTCCGTCGAGTCCATAGGCTTTCCATGTAACGTATAGCTGGCCGTTGTCGTCGTAAACAAATGCGTCGATGGCCTCATTGGTCCAGCGTACGAGGGGGCCATGATCTACGAATGGTCCTTCCGGCGAATCAGCAACGGCCACACCTATACACGAAATGCCGTCGGCCTTGGCACGGGCCGTATAATAACAATAGTATTTCCCGTTATGACGATAGAGTTCAGGTGCCCAGAAATCTCCCGAAGCCCATGATGGAGGTGTTTCAAAAATGGCACCTATCTGACTCCAATTCACTAGATCGGACGAACGGTATATAGGATAAACGGGAGTGGCATTGACTGACGTCCCGGCAAGATAATAACTATCGTCGACACGGATGACCGACGGATCGGGCACATCCGACTTGATCACAGGATTGACGAAAGTGGCATGGCTTGTACATGACAATACGAGCGCACACATGATGCCGCCGGACATAAGACTTGTAAATCTGTTCATAATAACTTTTGTTTGTAGTAATGACATGATAGTAACGGTTTATCAACATTTATGTCACCGCACACTGATATGTTTTGCGCAAATAAAAGGCACACACAGTGTGACGGATTCTGTAAAAATGTTTGCACCCTTAAAATTACAAAAAATATCTGTCACAGCACAACCCTGCTATGTATTGAGAACAAAAAATGCGTGAAAATGGCGTTTTTTCTAATATCTGCATGCTGTACAGACACTCAACAAGCGTGTATTTGACACAAAAAAGAAATAACGGATCTATGATTGTTTAAAGTCACAGCTGTCTCAACTTAAATGCAGTGGGTATTGGAGGTAATAAAAAACTACGGCATCGGTCCTTTATAGGCTTTATTTACCTTCTGCAGAAAAAGAAGCCATCGAAGCAATTACAGATTTTCAGTATCATGCAATTTTTTCGTTTGAGTTTTCTGTTCTACCCCAAAAAATAAGCGAGTATTTGCACGCGGACCTTCTTTCGGACGCAAATACGCGAGAAACAACAGGCTTGCGCAAAGTATTGAACATCAGTAGTTTATATTCAAAGGCCATTTTTACGCCTTACAATAAGCACCGTTCCGGCATGTGATACAGCCCGTTTCAGGGCCTGAAACGCACAATATCACACCCTGATACAGGCATAAACAGAGGCCCAAATGGGCATTATTGGAACGCCAAACGCATAATCCGGCATTCCACTACGGTGTATACGACAATGCCGTATGGTCGGAACGGGCTTTTTCTATGTCAGATTTACATTTACTTAATTCTCTTTTGCGATTTTATTTTGTCAAAATAAAGTCAAGAAAAACTGTAAGTCCGCCGTCCGAGTTTTCTTTAAAAGTGTCGATATGGGGATGTGGAAGAAGACACTGAAAGCATGCTTCAGGCTTTAGAGGATGATTTATCGATTGTGGCAAAATGAATTTATTATTACATGTGGAAAGGTCAGTCACGGTTTATACCATTCAGTATTGACAGGAATTTTCCTTCATTACGTGATATCTCATGAATAAAACCTATCTCCACCGAGTTTCTACCGAATATAACAGATGGATTTACCAGAAAAGGAAACGGACAAAAAAAATACAACCACAGAATATAACGGAATGCGTCAGTAATATCCTGCGGCTGTATCATATGTATAAAATAATAAAACAAAACAACCGTCGTGAGTCACCGGACCAGACTGAAATAACGGTCGACTCAGACGGCTGTCATGTTTGTAAAAAGTATATCAGAATCTGTAACCAACGGTAACAAGCAGCTGGTTGCGCTTGTTGCTGACCTTCACGCCCTGTGCGATGTTGGCATATGACGCATCTTCATCAGCTGCAGGATAATAGTTCATGAACGGATAGAAATCACCGTCGGTCTGACTGTAAGCATAAGCGAGATCGAAGTTCCATTTACCATGAGAATATCCGAAACCTGCAGTTATGCGGTTGGTTGCGTCCCAGTTGGTATAATCGGTCGCAGAACTGTAATACGATCCATACGAAGGAAGAGTTCCGTCTTTGAATCCGCTCTTGCTGTACATAGGCGAAACATAGTTGTAACCAAGTCTTACTGAGAATCCGGGAGCCACCTTGTACTCGGCACCAACCTTGAACGTGGACACACCTTTAAGGGTTTCACCGATATGATTGTTCATCACTTCGTCGTTTGAGCTTGTCTCGTAATAATCTCCCCAGTATGCGTCGTAATATCCGCCGTCGTTGATACGCATCTTCGAACTGCCGTAGTCGGCATATTCATATGTGGCACCGATGGCAAGATAGTTGCCCACTGTGTGGCCAAGGCTGACACCAAACTTCCACGGCGTGTAGAACTTGAAGTCATAGGATTCGCCTATCGAACCATCGTCATACATTCCGACAGGTGTACCGTTGGTCAATGTTGTATAGTTGTTTGTGTTGAGATCATACCACACCGGTGTGTGAACATATAGTCCGACACGGAAAGGCGAACTCTCAACAGGACGGAAAATGATACCGGCCTTCACGTCGAAACCTGTTCCTGTGATCTTTCTCGTATCATTGATTGTGACATCTCCGATAGCTGAACCGTTCTCATCGACCAGCGTCTCTGTATACATGCTCTCACCTTTATAATTCACATCATGCACACCGAAAGTAAAACCCCAATAGAAACGGTCGTTTACATTACCGCTGATATTGAAATCATACTCGCCTATATAACCACTGTTGCCTCGGTTGAACATATATCCGTTGGCGTTGTTATAACGGAACACACCATCTGCATCCTGAAGCAGGGCGTTATAATAAAGATAGTCGAGCTGATTGTATGCAAGTGAATAATCATTTCCGTCGTAACCGACAAGTGCTCCTTCACCGTTCTCACCTATTTCAAAGATGCCTTCCTGCCCTTTGAGATAAGAGAGCTTACTTTGTGAAGCATTCTCCAGACGTCCTGCAGCAGAGAGTATAAAGTTGAAGTTCTTGCTCTTATGATAATTGAATCCGACGTTCACAATGGAATTACGGCCAAACCGTGTAGAATAAACAAGACCTATCTGGTCAAAGCTCATGTTGGTCTTGTCTGCATTACGGAATGACTTTGCATCATCCTGGGAAACAAGTCCGAAAGACGTGCTTACCGTACTTTTGCGGAAAAGACCTATACCTGCCGGGTTGGAACCCATTGTGGAGATATCGGCTCCCAAGGCTTCCATGGCACCACCCATTCCCACGTATCGTGCAGTTCCGTTAAGATCCTCATTTGCAAGTATCGCGTTTTCGTATGTCTCCTGTGCAGATACTGCTATAGGAGACAATGCGATCAGTCCTATAAATAATATCTTATTCATAATATTCCTTTCTTTGTTTATTTGTTTTATCTTCTACCTCCGAAGCTTCCACCGCCTGAACGGCCGCCGCCACCAAATGAACCGCCACCGAACGAACCTCCGCCACGGCTGCCACCGAACGAACCTCTGTTAATAGATGGTGATGATGTTTGCGGACGTGATGCAGGACGTGACACAGTGTTGGTATTGGTCGTACGACGCTGTCCACCGAATGTGTATCTGTTGTTTGTATTGCTGTTCGGACGACTTGTGCTGTTGTTGCGGTTTCCGAATGAACCCGATGTACTGCTTAAAGAACCGCGATATCCTGAGAAACCACTATTGCGTCGGCCTGACGAATGCCATGCTCCTGTAGAATGATTTGTTGTACCTGTCGGTCTGGAGTAGCTGTAATAATATGACGGCCGCCAACCGTACCATCCGTTCCATCCATAATAATATGGTGAGTACCACCCATGCCAATACCACGGTGAATAATATCCGTAAAACCATGGATCGTACCAATAATAATTATACCCCCACCAGTACGGACCTCTCCAATAAAAGCTGAAGTAAGGATCATACCATCCGTAGAATCCGTCGAAGCGTCCAAGGCAACGGCTGTATGCATAATCGAAATCTGAATCATCATAATATTGCTCAGAGCCCGGATATACGTACACCGTATCAGACATCTCCGATGTTCCATAAGTACCGTCTCCCTCATGGAATTCGATAATGTCATTTCCTAAAGAGTCGCTTCCTATCTTCTGATAATAACTTTTCACGCGTCCGCGACGATTATACTCGTCGACATCACGATCGCTGCCACAATAGTACGTCGGTTGCTCTGACTCTTCCGGCGCCTTCACTATATCACTTTTCTGTGACTTTCCAGGAACATAATACATATCATCTTCCTGGGCCACAAGTGACAGCGGCATAGCTCCAACGAGAGCTAAAATAAATATTATTCGTTTCATTTTGCCTCCTTATATTTGTCAGTTAAACCTATTCTTTTTCACATTACAAAAATAATTATTTTATTCATTGTAGAATAAAGAAAAACCCTAAAATAAATAGGGAAATCCCTATTATTTATTATTTTTGCATTTACACATATTGATACTAAACAATAATTAATAAATAAAATGGAATACGTTGCTGTAAACTTCAAAATAACCGGAATCGATGAAAACCTTATACAGACAGCCTGTGATCTGCTTGTAGATGCAGCATCGGCAGCAGGATTCGAATCGTTTGAGACTGAGAACGACAATGTAACAGGATATATCAGAAAAGATATTTATAATCCGGAAACTTTGGATAATGAGATAGCGTCTGTTCCTTTGGAAGGAATAAATATATCATACACAGCAAACGAAGTCGAGGATGCCGACTGGAATTCGACTTGGGAAGACGCCGGATTTGAACCTATAAGCATAAACGACAAGCTTGTAATTTACGATGCACGACACACCGATGCCACACAGATTGCGCGTCTCGACGGTCCCGGCGTGATAACCATAGGCATAGAAGCAAAGCAGGCATTCGGAACAGGAACACACCAGACAACCCGAATGGTTATATCCGAATTTATTAAGAATAAGGAACTTATAAAAGAAGGAAGTATTCTTGACTGCGGTTGCGGCACAGGAATACTCTCTATTGCCGCTGCAAAACTCGGAGCTGACAGTATAACAGGCTATGACATCGATGAATGGAGCGTCAACAACTCAAGACATAACGCGATGTTGAATGGCGAACAGGATAAAATAAAGATTCTTCACGGTGACGCCAGTGTATTGGAAACAATAAACGATAAATTCGATATAGTGGCTGCGAATATCAACAGAAATATCCTTCTCAATGACATGCCGGGGTTCTGCAGCAAGATGAAACAGAATGCAATACTGATATTAAGCGGTTTTTACGAAACCGACATTCCACTTCTTATAGAGAAAGCTGCATCATTGAATATGCAGGAAACAGACCGGATGACAGAGGATGAATGGGCATGTATCGTCCTGAAATACAAAGCATAAAACCATCCAACGCTCTTAATCCTGATTGCCGATAGTCAGTTTCTTAAGATCATAGTATGATCCGTTGTATATATTGAAATCAACGTAACCTTTTATTCCCGGCAGGCGGCCCACATCTGTGTGCTGCCAGAACTTCCATTCGCCCTTATACTCCACCTTGTCAACATAATAATGGGCAATCCAATAAGGATAATCATCAAAAACGGGAGCATTTAGATATTGCTCCTTAAACTTATAATAAGTATAAATAATCGGTTTTACGTGATATTTATCTTCAACAATATGAAGCCAGGTTAGTATATCCCTCTGGAAATCCTCTACCGATTGATCTTTCGGTTTGTGCTCAACATCAAGAACCGGCGGTAAGTCTCCATCCTCAAGACGTACTTTCTTCAAAAAGAAATAAGCCTGTTCGCGAGCCGTTGATTTGTTGCTCCAGAAATGATACGCACCTCTTATATATCCATATTCACGCGCCATATAGAAATTGTCGTTAAACTTCTCGTCAACGCGCGAAGAACCTTCCGTTGCCTTTATCATTATAAAACGTATAGGACACCCCTCAATCATGGCATTACGCAAATCGTCCCAGTCGATGTCACCCTGATAATGGGAAATATCAACTCCATGGATCTCATATCCGTCAGGATAGTTTGCCTCACCATACAAAGCACGCCACCTGAAACCTGTAGGGCTTACAAAAAAATAATAAAAGAGCCAAATGTAAACAGCAACTATTCCAATGCCTCCTACCCACCATGCCCAACGAGGATATTTCCGTAGAAAATACGGCACACCTGAAGACACCGTCTTACGGCGCCTTCTCGTCGAAGATGAAGGTTTACGTTTTACACTCGGTACTTTTCTGACACCCATATTATAATACAGGAAAATGAGAGCAGGCATAATAATCCTGCTCTCATTATTTCGTAAAAGAATTGTTCTACATTATTATTCCTGCTCCAAAGCAAGTGTTTTTGTAGGCAGATCGCAAACGCTTGCAGGTCCCCAATACTGAATCGGGCCCGGATATACGTAGCATGTCTCCTTAGCCCACTTGTCACGCTGAGCAGCAAATGCCTTGAAAGGTTTGCCATCCAGATCAACAAGAGCCTTACGGATAACCGGCTTCATCTCACCATTACGCTTCTCCATGTTCATCATCATGGTGATTGGCACACCTCCGGCTTTCCATTCTTCAGTACTTGCAGTAGTGTTCTTAACGATTGCCATATAACCGGTCTTGCCGTTAGCGATAAGCTGAGCAGCACTTGCACCAAGTGCATAGCAATAGTCTGCGTCGAAGTTAGACGGAGCTGCGCAACGTCCCTCATATCCGAAGAAGTGATGCAGAGCAGAGAACTTGCCTGTATATTTGCCTTCCTTAGCCCACTGATCGAGTTTTGCACCAACCATTTCTGATATAAGTTTCTCAGTTTCGATAAGTGAAACCTGGACGTTTCCGTGCGGGTCACGATCGAGAGAAAGCTGACGTGCAACACCCTCAGGCAGTGTTTCGAATGTAGCCTTGTTAGCTTCGCTCAGATGAGAAAGAATATATTCGCGCTGAGCAGCCTTGTCAAGATCCTTGTAATCCTGTCCGTGTGCAGCGAGCAAGTCGTTGAGTTCCTGAATCAGACGGCCGATAGCGGGGATAAACTCGATAAGTCCTTCCGGAATAAGAACAACACCGAAGTTATTGCCCTGGCTTGCACGATAAGCCACTGTTGAAGCAATCTGTTCTACGATATCATTAAGTGTAAGGTCCTTTGCCTCGATTTCCTCTGATATGAGACAGATATTCGGCTGTGTCTGCAAAGCACATTCCAAAGCGATATGAGAAGCCGAACGACCCATCAGCTTAATGAAATGCCAGTACTTACGTGCAGAGTTACAGTCACGCTCGATGTTTCCGATAACTTCGCTATATGTCTTTGTCGCTGTATCGAAACCGAAAGAAGTCTCAATCTGTTCATTCTTCAGGTCACCATCAATTGTCTTCGGGCAACCGATAACCTGCACGCCATAGTTCTTTGCTGCATAATATTCAGCCAGAACACATGCATTTGTGTTGGAATCGTCACCACCAATGATTACAACAGCTTTAATATTGAGTTCACGGATAACCTCAAGACCCTTTTCAAACTGTTCTACCTTCTCCAACTTTGTACGGCCGCTACCGATAAGGTCAAAACCTCCAGTATTGCGATAATCAGCGATAAGTTCTTCTGTTATCTCTATATATTTGTGATCAACCAGACCGCTCGGTCCCATAAGGAAACCGTAAAGACGGTTATTCGGGTTGAGTTTCTTTATTTCATCAAAAAGTCCGGATATTACGTTATGTCCGCCAGGAGCCTGTCCACCACTCAGAATCACTCCCACATTCATCTCTTTCTGCAGAGCGTTCTCAGCTGTAACGAACTCTACGAGAGGCATGCCATAAGTATTGGGGAAAAGTTTCTTTATTTCCTCCTGATTGTCAACACTCTGCGTAGGAGCACCTTCTACAACCTTAACCGCACCCTGGAGGGCTTTCGGAAGTTTCGGATTGTAAGCAGCTCTTTCTTTCTGTAATGCACTCTTTTCCATAATTATAATATAATTGTATTGCTATATGTTTTTGTTTGTGCAAAAGTAGTCTTTTTCCATGACATGATGAAAGAAAAGAAAAAGAAAACATTATTTTGAAACATTTTTTTTATTTAAATATTATATTTACTGATTTTTTCCTATCTTTGGACTGTATTAAACAACTATCACTATGGCAAACAAAAGAAATCTGAAGCATACTATAAATTACGTATGCGGCGAACTGTTCGCAGAATGTATCGCAGTATCACAATATAGCAGCAAGCCTGACAACGACAATGTCAATGCCTTGTTAAAGTCTATCCTCGCAATAAACAATGACATGATAAAAAGAGTGTCACATCCGGAACCAGGCATGCCGGCCAAGAAATATTATGACGACCTTATCGCCTGCTTCAACAAGCAGATACTGGAGATCACCGACCAGATAGCAAATCTCAATTAAACAATATGTTGCGCACGTTATGCCAATGGCTTTTATATAAAAAATGGGGCTGGAAAAAAGAGATAAGCGTAGAACATCCCGACAAATATATAATATGTCTGGCCCCACATACCAGTAACTGGGATTTCATCCTTGGCCAGATATACTCTCTCGCTGAAGGCATAAGAATAAATTTTCTTATGAAGAAAGAATGGTTTTTCTGGCCATTGGGATGTATATTCCGTAAACTTGGCGGAATACCTGTAAACAGAGGCAAGCATACAAGCATGACCGATTTTCTCGCTGAGACGGCAAAGGAATCGGAAACTTTCAGCCTATGCATAACTCCGGAAGGCACACGCTCGCTAAATCCAGACTGGAAAAAAGGATTTTATTACATCGCACTAAAAGCCGGGATTCCTGTACTTCTCTACGGCGTGGACTACGAAAAAAGAATCATCAAGTGCACCAAACAACTGATACCGTCAGGAGACGTGGATCAGGACATGAGAACCGTAAAACTTTATTATAAGGATTTTAAGGGCAAGCACCCCGATTTGTTTACTATCGGTAATTTATAATGACAAGAAGACTCCTATTTTTTTTATTATCCATATCACTGACATCAGGCATAACGTCAGACGTTTACGGCCAATCTAAAGACGACAACGAAAAGATAAAATCACGTCTGAGTGCGTTTTTTCTTAATTATGAAAGCGACAAGGACATCACCACAGGCCAGGCCAGGCTTGTGAAATACAGTATTGACAACAGGAGAAAGACCGTAAACATCACATCAAGCAATATTTTTGCCGTTCAGGAATTCACTGAATCGAAAGTAAAAAAAATATATCGGAAAATAGCGAAAGCACTTCCAAAGCCATACAACAAATATAAAATAAAGGTTGTCACCAACGGAATGTCAATAGAAGAGCTCGTTCCTGATATGAAGTATACAGAGAATGAGATGCCCGGCATGTGGGGAAACATTGAATACGAAGGTGAACCATGGACATGCAACGTATCAAAACCCAACCTAATAACCCACGGCTTGAGCAACCGACATATTTCTCTTTGGGCGAGTCACGGCATATATTTTGACCAGAAAAAGAACAGATGGAAATGGCAACGTCCGAATCTTTTCGGAACCACAGAAGATCTTTTCACTCAGACAATAGTCGTGCCGTATCTCATCCCTATGCTTGAAAATGCAGGAGCCACGGTATTCACTCCACGCGAAAGAGACTATCAGACCAATGAGATAATAATTGACAATAACAGCTCAAAAGCACCGTACTACACTGAATACGAGGATAGAGGCCGATGGGCAGACACACCACTGAAAGGTTTCGCCTATCACAACGGAACATACAACAACAGCGAAAACCCATTTGAAAAAGGTACAGCAAGAATGGCCAAGGCCACCTCAAAAACCAATAAAGTGTCTGCAGCCGCCTATCAGCCGAACTTTCCGGAAGCAGGACGCTACGCTGTGTATGTGAGCTATCAGACCATACCAAGCAGTGTTCCCGATGCAGAATACATCGTATACCACAAAGGCCAGGAGACAAAATTCAGAGTAAACCAGACCATGGGCGGCTCAACATGGGTTTACCTTGGAACATTCGAATTTGACAAAGGCTGCAATCCTTATAACCGTGTTGTGGTGACCAACAACTCATCAGAAAAAGGTTTTGTCACGACAGACGCCGTACGCTTCGGTGGAGGAATGGGCAACATCATGCGCGGAGGCACCACAAGCGGCATGCCAAGATGTCTGGAAGGCGCACGCTACAGTGCCCAATGGTACGGTGCACCATACAGTGTATATTCCGGAAAGAATGGTAACGACGACTATTCCGAGGATATCAACGCCCGCTCACTCATGACAAACTGGCTGGCCGGCGGCTCGGTCTTCCTGCCGTCACTCACAGGCAAGAAAGTGCCTATAGAACTGAGCCTGGCCGTACACAGCGATGCCGGATACACAAGTCTCAGCGACTCCATCATCGGATCGCTGTCCATCTGTACCACAAACTTCAACGGCGGACGCCTCAACAGCGGAGTGTCACGCATGATGTCGCGCGACTTTGCCGACTCGCTTCTCACCGGCATAACACGCGACCTGCGTGCCAAATACAAAAACTGGAACCGGCGTTTCCTCTTCGACCGCAATTATTCGGAGACACGTGTACCAGAAGTGCCGTCATCGATAATTGAGACACTCTCCCACCAGAATTTCGCCGACATGCGCATGGGCCACGACCCCAACTTCAAATTCACCATCGCACGCTCCATATACAAGAGCATACTGCGTTTCGTGAGCCATCAACATGGCCGACCATGCATAGTCCAGCCACTTGCTCCCAACAATTTCCGGGTTGAGATAATAGGAAACAACAAAATACGTCTGTCGTGGACACCTGTTGAAGACCAGTTGGAACCAACCGCCGTTCCAACATCATATAACATCTATACATCAATGAACGGCAGTGGATTCGACAACGGAACTGAAACAAAATCCACAAGCCATATTATAGACGTAGAGCCCGGAATGCTCTACAATTTCAAAGTGACAGCCGTAAACCGTGGTGGCGAGAGTTTCCCGACTGAGGTTCTGTCGGCATACTGCGCGCCAGGAGCACAAAAGACGGTGCTAGTTGTCAACGGCTTCCACCGCCTGTCATCACCGGCTGTAATAAACAACGAAACACAGCAAGGCTTCGATCTCGACGCCGATCCCGGCGTGACAGCCGGTCTCAGCACAGGATGGAACGGACGACAAGTTAATTTTGACAAATACTACATAGGCATAGAAGGTCCTGAAGGTCTGGGCTACTGCGGCAACGAGATGGCCGGCCAGTTCTTCATGGGCAACGAGTTCAACTATGTGCGCACTCATGCCGACGCCATATCGGCCGCCGCGGGATATAACGTAGCGAGCTGTTCGTCTGAAGCCGTAGAGACCGGAGCCATTGATCTCAAAGCATACGACTGCGTTGACCTGCTACTCGGACTTGAGAAGAACGACGGACACTCACTCGTGTATTACAAGACCTTCACTCCAACAATGCGTACCAAGCTGTCCGCCTACACATCTGGTGGAGGACGTCTTCTGGTAAGCGGTGCATACATAGGACAGGACATGAAAGACGACAACGAGCGCAACTTCCTCTCCAACGTACTCCGCCTGGACTACGCCGCCAGCGACACGACACGCACCGAAGCCGTCAGCGGTCTCGGAATGAATTTCGACATATACCGCAATCTGAACAAAGAACACTATGCCGCCACATCGGCCGACATTCTTTCACCACGTTCTCCGGCATTCTGCGTCATGCAGTATGCCGACGGTGTGAGTGCGGCCGTGGCATACGACGGCACCGACTACAAGTGCATAAGCATGGGGTTCCCGTTCGAGTGCATAAAAAGCCAGCAACAGCGCAGGCTCATAATGAAAGGAATACTGAGTTTTCTAATGAAATAAAAACATAATAACTATGTATAAGATTCAAGCCAATGTTTCAGGTACAAGGAGCATCGAAGTGAGCGACGAGCACCTTGAGGTGATAAGAAAATATGCACTTTTCAAAGATCTTATAGACAGCAACGGTATCGTAGACGAGCAGGTGCTCGACAAACTGAAGCTCAACGTCAGATCTATTCTCGAATCACAGTCGGGTGACAATGCCTTGCTCAATCTGTGTCTCGACGTCATATACAACAGCAACATGAAGGCTTTCGGCCTGCGCAAACTGTTCGCGCTCTACATAGAATGGGAGCAGTCGCATCCTGAGGCAGAGTGAGCCACCACGGCCCACGCCCTATCTTCACAGACAATCCGGAAAAAACGAAATGAAAGAATATCAACTCACAGACTGGCTGCCTACCACAAAAAAGGAGGTGGAACTGCGCAAGTGGGACGAGCTCGACGTGATACTGTTTTCCGGCGACGCCTATGTTGACCATCCCTCGTTCGGCGCCGCCGTCATCGGACGTACGCTCGAAGCCGCCGGCTACCGCGTGGCTATCGTACCTCAACCCGACTGGCACGGCGACTTCCGCGACTTCCGCAAGCTCGGCCGTCCGCGTCTCTTCTTCGGCATAGCACCGGGATGCATGGATTCGATGGTAAACAAATACACCGCCAGCCGCCGCCTACGCTCGGAGGATGCCTACAGCCCAGACGGACGCCACGACTGCCGGCCCGAATATCCAACGATAGTCTACACACAGATACTCAAAAAGCTATTCCCCGACGTGCCCGTAGTGCTCGGTGGCATTGAGGCGTCGCTACGTCGTCTCACCCACTACGACTACTGGAAGGACAAGCTCATGCGCTGCATTCTGTGCGACTCAGGTGCAGACATGATAATCTACGGCATGGGCGAAAAGCCTGTGGTGCAACTGTGCGAACGTCTCGACAGCGGTCTGAACATAAAAGACATACAAGACATACCGCAGACAGTGTATCTCTGCCGCGAGAAAGACATACCTGGAGGAATCACCGCTGACGACATCGTGCTGCACAGTCATGAAGAGTGTCTCAACAACAAGAAGGCACAGGCCGAGAACTTCCGCCACATAGAAGAGGAATCGAACATGATGCACGCCCACCGTCTGTTACAGGCAGTCGGCAATCTCTATGCCGTGGTCAATCCGCCGTTCCCGCCCATGACAACCGAGGAGCTCGACGCATCGTTCGATCTTCCCTACACACGCATGCCTCACCCGAAATACAAGAACAAGCGCATACCGGCATACGAAATGATAAAATTCTCCGTAAACATCCACCGCGGATGCTTCGGAGGATGCGCCTTCTGCACCATAAGTGCCCATCAGGGCAAGTTCATAGTATGCCGCAGCAAGGCAAGCATATTGAAAGAGGTGAAACAGGTGTGCGAGATGCCCGGCTTCAAAGGCTATCTGTCCGACCTCGGCGGACCATCGGCCAACATGTACGGCATGCACGGCCGCAACCACAAGGCGTGCGAGAAGTGCAAGCGTCCGTCGTGCATCCATCCGCAGATATGCCCCAACCTCAACACCGACCACACGCCGCTGCTCGACATTTATCATGCCGTTGACGCACTGCCACAGATAAAGAAGAGCTTCATAGGCAGCGGAGTGCGCTACGACCTGCTGCTGCACGAGAGCAAGGACGAGAAGACCAACCAGGCCGCACGTCAGTATACGCGCGAACTGATATGCAACCACGTGAGCGGAAGACTGAAGGTGGCGCCCGAACACACATGCGACCACGTGCTGCAACACATGCGCAAACCTTCGTTCACCCTGTTCGAAAAGTTCAAACAGACGTTCGACCGCATAAACCGCGAAAAAGGACTCAACCAGCAAATCATACCTTACTTCATAAGCAGCCATCCGGGATGCCGCGAAGAAGATATGGCCGAACTCGCCGTGATAACCAAACGACTCGACTTCCATCTGGAACAAGTACAGGACTTCACCCCCACCCCGATGACCGTCAGCACCGAAGCATGGTACACCGGCTACGATCCTTACACGCTCGAACCAGTATTCAGCGCCAAAACACCGCGCGAGAAACAGGCACAACGCATGTTCTTCTTCTGGTACAAACCGGAGGAGCGTCGCAACATAGAGAACGAACTGCGACGCATAGGGCGCCCCGACCTCATCAGACAACTCTACGGCGGACGTCCTCCCTACCAACCTGCCCAACGGCAGACAAAGGAACGTCCCGAACAGAGCAGACGGCAGGAACGCACATCTGGAGGCAGAAACCGCCGGCGCCGATAAATACATTATAGAGAATAAGGATATGCCATCCGACCTAAAATTCACAGTCCGGCATATCCTTATTTTTTATATTCACCCTTTTATCTTCATACATCGGACGCAGCACATAAAAACCCTCATGCAACTATTCAGTTTTACATTTATTAACACAAATCACTCAATACAGCCTTTCTCAAATGTTAAAAGAGTGAGCAGAAAAATCCGTCTAGCAACATCATTCTAGAAAAAGAAGTATCGCAAAAATCCCCTTTCCGGGCGAAAAAACTTCATACTAAATCCTAGCAGTAAGTATTCCGGCATGCGGAAGAGCCTTTTCTGCATTGTCATAAAGCCCGTTTCAGCATGCAATACAGTGCATTTCATGCTATAATAATGGCTTCTTTGAAGCATAAAAAAGCCGATTTCACACAGACGGGCAAGACATACTAGTCCGCAATATTCACATAACGCACTGACACACAAAATATTATCAACACATCTTCAAAACTACGATATTTGAAACAAAAGTTTTGTCGGAACATTTCGCGGCGTTAAATCGCAGTTAAAAAATGTTTAATCATAGAAGTCATATCAATAAACCGCCGCCACTGTTTCTACTGCCATAAGAAAACGGATGACACTACAGCAAACCATCCACAAACATTCCACAAACACCAATCCACACAAACAAGCAAGCATGGATGCGCAAAAGAGCCGACAACCCAATCATGCTGTCTGCGCAACAATCGTCATTCCGGCAGAAAACTCCCACCAAGCCTTCTGCCAGAAAAGCAGAAGAAAATATATTTCAGCTGGCATACCATCTGCCGACAATGCAACAACGTGAAATAAAGACAGACCTGTATATTAAGCAAATGCACCAAATCGGCACAACAGATACAGACATACTGCAGAAAACACAAGCGAGAACAGTGACTCACACACAAACCAACTCATCCACTTCAGACCATACTTGAACTTTATTACCAGTCCGCCTGCTCCTTCCACAAACAAAGCAAGGGAAAGCAACCAACAACATAGCACGGAGTCCATAAGGTCTGCAACCAACATAATTATAAAATAAAGGTATACAGCCGTTGACAACCAATCCCATAGTTCGATAATCTTATCTTTCTTCATTTTCCAAAATTATATTCAAGACAATCAGTAATTGCCTATGCCACCCAAACACTCACCTCAATTTGTTTTTATCAAAACGAAGTTGTAAAAAAAAATTTTCACATATTTTCGTATATATTCGCTTCATTCTTTCTGCATTGCATTGACAATGCATACTGATTATCCGATGTTTATGATATAAATTTACTAAAAACTCATCCTTTTTGAATTATTCTGCAAAACAAATAACCATTTTTTATAACAAAACATAATATTTAACGTTATTTCTTACACAGAAAGCAAAGAATCATGACAAATGCATTGTGTTAAAAAACAAAAAAACACAGTATGTTTTCCAGCCCACGTAACACGTATCTCATTATAAATTAGTAAATTTGCGCGATTTTTTAATTATTCACATAAAGTCTAACTTTATTAATTTAAAACACTTATTATTAATTTTATGTCAAATTTAAAGAACGTACAGCCATTGGCAGACTTCAATTGGGACGAGTTTGAGAATGGCACCAGTGCAAACGTCAGCAAGCAGGAACTTGAGAAAGCCTATGACGAGACACTGAACAAAGTGTCAGAGCAGCAGGTCGTAGAAGGAAAAGTAATCTCTGTTGACAAGAAAGAAGTTGTTGTTAACATCGGTTACAAGAGCGACGGTATCATCCCCGCATCAGAATTCCGCTACAACCCAGACCTCAAGGTTGGCGACGTCGTTGAGGTTTACGTTGAAAACCAGGAGGACAAGAGAGGCCAGCTGATTCTCTCACACAAGAAGGCACGCCTGAGCAAGAGCTGGGAGCGCGTCAACGCAGCCCTCGACAACGAAGAGGTTATCCAGGGTTACATCAAGTGCCGCACTAAGGGCGGTATGATCGTTGACGTATTCGGCATCGAAGCATTCCTGCCGGGAAGCCAGATCGACGTTCATCCTATACGCGACTACGACGTATTCGTAGGCAAGACAATGGAGTTCAAGGTTGTCAAGATCAACCAGGAATTCCGCAACGTAGTTGTTTCTCACAAGGCTCTCATCGAAGCCGAACTGGAAGCACAGAAGAAAGAAATCATCAGCAAGCTCGAAAAAGGTCAGATCCTCGAAGGTACTGTCAAGAACATCACTTCTTACGGTGTATTCGTTGACCTCGGCGGTGTTGACGGACTCATCCATATCACAGACCTTTCTTGGGGCCGCGTAAGCGATCCGCATGAGGTTGTAGCTCTCGATCAGAAGATCAATGTTGTTATTCTCGACTTCGACGACGAGAAGAAGCGCATCGCTCTTGGTCTGAAGCAGCTCACTCCACATCCATGGGATGCTCTCGACGCAGACCTGAAGGTTGGCGACCGTGTTAAGGGTAAGGTTGTCGTAATCGCTGATTACGGTGCATTCGTAGAAATAGCTCCGGGTGTTGAAGGTCTGATCCACGTTTCTGAAATGAGCTGGAGCCAGCACCTGCGCAGCGCACAGGAATTCCTGCACGTAGGCGACGAGGTTGAGGCAGTTATCCTGACTCTCGACAGAGACGAGCGCAAGATGTCTCTCGGTATCAAACAGCTTAAGGAAGATCCATGGGAGACAATCGAGGTTAAATATCCTGTTGGCAGCAAGCACACTGCTAAAGTACGCAACTTCACAAACTTCGGTATCTTCGTTGAACTCGAAGAAGGCGTTGACGGTCTGATCCACATCAGCGACCTCTCTTGGACTAAGAAGGTTAAGCATCCGTCTGAGTTTACACAGGTAGGCGCAGAAATCGATGTTGTAGTTCTCGAAATAGACAAGGAAAACCGTCGTCTGAGCCTTGGCCACAAGCAGCTTGAAGACAATCCTTGGGATGCATACGAGGCTGTTTATACACCGGGTTCTGTACACAACGGAAAGATCACCGAAATGATGGACAAGGGCGCTGTCATCACACTCGATGAGGGTGGCGAAGGCTTTGCTACACCGAAGCACCTTGTTAAGGAAGACGGTACACAGGCACAGCTTGGCGAAGAGCTCTCATTCAAGGTTATCGAGTTCGTTAAGGATACAAAACGTATCATCCTTTCTCACAGCCGTACTTTCGAACAGGCTAAGGAAGAAACAAAACCTGCACGCAAGCACACAGCTAAGAAGGAAGCTGCTCCGACAATCAACAATGTTGCAGCAAGCACAACTCTCGGCGACCTCGACGCTCTGGCTGAACTGAAAGCTAAAATGGAAAAAGGCGAATAATCAATTCACTTTATAATCCAATACATGTCAGACATGTTGAGATGATATGATTCTGCAGCAATCTGATATGACAAAGAAAAAAGATGTGGAAATTTTGATTTCCACATCTTTTTTGCATATAAAAAATAAAACAAGCTAACTACATTTACTCAAAACCTCATAATAGAATAAAGGACGAAGCCGTGATTTCAGCTTCGTCCTTTATTCCATACTTCCCAGAAACAATTATTATTCTCCAATAATATACTTAAATATCGAATAAGCTATTCAATAAAACGTATTTTATCAGTCTTTCTCGGTTTTGCCTCAGGTGTTTCATCAGGATAACCCATTGCAATACAGTACAGCAGATTGTAATCCTTGCTCAATCCTAGTTTCTCAATATAAGGAGCACATGATCTGCTTCCTTTCATAAGACGTACAGGCTGGGCCATGCAGCAAGAACCGATACCCTTTGCCCATGCCGCAAGAACAATGTTTTCGCCAAGCAATCCGCAGTCAACCTGCGACACATCGTATGTCGTATCATTCGCAATGAAAACCACACATGTTGCTCCGACAAATATATTCTCCGCACCATTTTTAGGTGCGTTTTCTGGATTATCTTTCACTACGGCCTCGGTTATTTCTGCCAACAGTTTCGGATTGTCAATAACACGTATTTCATAAGCTTGACGGTTCTGACCGTTTGGTGCATTGATTCCGCATTTCAGAATCTCATTAAGCGTGTCTCGGTTTATCGCTCTGTCAGTATACTGACGCACACTACGCCTTGACATTATAACCTTTTCCACAACGTCATAATCGTTGTTTCCCCTACCCGTCTTTTCTGTCTGTGTAGTACATGAAGCCAAAAACACCATGGCCATCAGTGAATATAAAACTTTCCTCATACTTTATTTGATCTATAATGTTTCTTACAACCATTCAAAATTATCCTTTCCCGCACCGATCTCAAAATGCAGTTTCGCTATTCCAAGATCCATCTGCGTATAGCCTACTACAGAGAAAATACGTTTGGCTCGGACAAAATGCCTGCCATTTTTCACTCCTGCATATTCAAAATAGAACTTCTGCTGGTTCACTGCAGTCGGAGCCTTCAATGCTGCACGCACGCCTTTTTCAAACCACTCAGGCATGGCGGCACTCGCATTGCTCACTTCTGCAACACTTTTACATTTATGTTTCCTGCCAGCATCATCCGGATAACCCAGCGAGATCATACATGCCACCTTTTCGTCTGGCGCCAGATCATAGACACCTTTTACCTTTCTGTATGACAATCCGGCCCAACACGTACCAAGTCCGAGCTGCTGAGCCAACAGAACAATCTGCTCACCGAAATAACCGATACGCTCGTCCAGATCATCAGCCCTACGTCCAGCCATAACAATGTAGTTTTCGACACCGGAAAATGCACCATAAGCCATTATTCCACTAAATCCTTTCTTCTCATTGACAACAAGCTGTATGTGCAGATTTCCAACACGGTTACACTCGTCAATCTTTGCCTGCAGACGGTCAATAATTTCCTGCTCCAATGGTCTGCTGACATAATGACGCACGCTATGACGCGCATCAATTGCTTCCAATAAAGTCATCATATCTGAATGCATATTTATATCTGTTTTATACTTCTTTGTTTAATTTGTAAATAATAAAGCGGTTTAGAATATATCATAACATTACTATTGCAAGATTACGAAAAAAAATTGAGATACATCCCTTCATAAGTATGAAAAACACAAATTGCATATAATAAAATTTCTACATATAATATTACTATTATATATTCCATAATACACTGTCCTACAACATAAATATGGTCTGAAAGGCATCTGTTTTATGCAATGTAGAAGTCTTGGTTAACGAATGTTAACAGCAATAAATATAACATTCTGTTTACTCATTCTACGAATATTTTTACTAACTTTGCGGTACAATTTTAGTACGACACATGTTTCCGTTCGTGAAACATTATCTTTACATCAATTTTCTTATAATCCATGTATAGCAAAGACGAATTATCATCTAAAAGCATGTCTGAACTGGAAGATATCGCAAAAGCAGCAGACATAGATGTCAACAATAGTAAAACACAAGAAGAAATAATCTACGCCATATTAGACAAACAAGCTGAAGTGGAAGGCAACAAAAATCCACTGGGAACAAAAAGGCGCAGAACAAGAATATTAAAGAAAGACACCGACAGAGTTTATTCGGTTAACGGAAAAGACGGAGAAAACTTTGATCTTAAGAAGAATAAAATAGCTACAGAACAACAATCATTATTCAAGGATAACCTGCCACAACCGGAGATACCCGCAGTGACAGAGGATACCAATGAGCCTGAAGCACCTGCAACAGCAAAACGTCGTGTAAGAAAAACAAAAAAGGAAACAGACGTTATGCCTGAACAGGAAACAAATACAACTGAAGAAACTGTAACATCTGAGGTTCAGGAAGCTGAACCGACAGTGCCTGTTATGGAAGAACAACCTGAAGTTGTAACAGAGCCGGAAAGCGAAATGCAGATGGACAATATCATACCAGAAGAAGCATTTGCATCTGCCGGCAGTGAAAACGGCGACGAAGCAGACAGTGATTTAATAGCACAGCTCCAGGCAAAAATAAATGCACACAATGAGGATGCAAACGAAAAGCGTGAAGCTATGGCAAATGGTATCTGGGAAGGAGATCCGGGTGATGGAACTGAATTTATTCCGATTGTAGACCTTCCAATTGAAGATCAGGGTGTCGTACCTACATACGATATTTTCGACAATCCGACAAACATAATGCCGCAGTCGCAGCCAACCTATCCGCAGGCACCGATAGCAGAAAGCACAAAATATGACTTCTCCGACATAATAAGCGCAAACGGTGTGCTGGAGGTAATGCCAGACGGATACGGATTCTTGCGTTCGAGCGATTACAATTATCTTTCTTCACCCGACGATGTTTACGTTTCAGTTCAGCAGATAAAACGCTATGGTCTGAAAACTGGTGACGTCATACAGTGTCATGTACGTCCGCCACACGACGGAGAGAAATATTTCCCGCTCACAAGTATAGACAAAATCAACGGCCGTGACCCGTCAGAAATACGCGACCGCATAGCATTCGAACACCTCACCCCACTTTTCCCAGACGAAAAGTTCACTCTTTGCGGTGACAGAGCAACAACAAACCTCAGCACAAGAATCGTAGACCTGTTCTCACCTATCGGTAAAGGACAGCGCGCTCTTATAGTTGCACAACCGAAGACAGGTAAGACAATCCTTATGAAGGATATTGCAAATGCAATCGCCGCAAACCATCCTGAGGCATACCTCATGATGTTGCTCATCGACGAACGCCCTGAAGAGGTCACCGATATGGCACGTACCGTAAACGCAGAAGTCATAGCCTCAACATTCGACGAGCCGGCTGAACGCCATGTGAAGATTGCCGGCATCGTGCTTGAGAAAGCAAAAAGAATGGTGGAATGTGGGCACGACGTCGTGATTTTCCTCGATTCCATAACCCGACTCGCACGTGCTTACAACACCGTAGCACCTGCATCAGGCAAAGTACTCACCGGTGGTGTGGATGCAAACGCGCTTCAGAAACCTAAAAGATTCTTCGGTGCAGCCCGTAATATTGAAGGCGGCGGTTCACTGACAATCATCGCCACTGCACTTATAGACACCGGTTCAAAAATGGACGAGGTGATATTCGAGGAATTCAAGGGAACCGGCAACATGGAACTCCAGCTCGACCGCACCCTCTCCAACAAGCGAATATTCCCAGCTGTCAATCTTGTGGCATCAAGCACACGCCGTGATGATTTGCTTCAGGACAAGACAACACTCGACCGTATGTGGATTCTGAGAAAATACATTTCAGACATGAACCCGATCGAGGCAATGAATTCGATACACGACAGAATGATTCGTACTCAGAACAACGAAGAATTCCTTCTTTCAATGAATTCATAATTATGGATCAATACATTGAAATCAAAGGCGCACGGGTGAACAACCTGAAAAACGTGAGCCTGAAAATACCACGCAACAAATTTATAGTTATTGCCGGAGTTTCAGGCTCCGGCAAATCGTCTCTGGCCTTCGACACCCTATATGCCGAAGGCCAGCGTCGCTATGTGGAGTCTCTTTCGTCATACGCAAGACAGTATCTAGGACGAATGAGCAAGCCGGAATGTGACTTCATAAAGGGCCTGCCGCCTGCAATAGCCATAGAACAGAAAGTCAATTCCCGCAATCCGAGAAGTACCGTAGGCACATCTACGGAGATATACGAGTACATGCGACTGCTGTTCGCACGTATAGGCCGCACTTATTCGCCATACAGCGGAAACGAGGTGAAGGTGCATACCCCCGAAGACATTGTGAACTGTGCGTTGCAATATTCGGCAGGCACAAAATTCGCGGTGCTCGCTCCACTAAAAGTGATAAAGGACCGCACTCTCAGGAAACAGTTGGAGATGGAAATCCAGCAAGGCTATTCCAGAATATGGTATAAAGGAGAATTTCTCAGGATTGACGAATTTCTGAACAACGATGAAGCGTTAGAAAAAACTCATGTCGACGAGATATTCCTGCTTATCGACCGTATGAGCGTAAGCAGTGAGAAGGAATCCATTTCACGCCTTACAGACTCTGTGGAAAGCGCTTTCTACGAAAGTGACGGCAGCTGCCGCCTTCTGTTCCTGCCGTCAAATATCTGCTACGATTTCTCTGTAAAATTCGAGGCAGACGGAATTGAGTTCGAAAGGCCCAACGACAACATGTTCTCTTTCAACTCGCCGGCCGGCGCATGCCCCACCTGCGAAGGTTTCGGAAAGATAATGGGCATAGACGAGAAACTGGTTATCCCAAATTCGGCGCTTAGTGTGTATGACGGATGCGTACAATGCTGGCACGGTGACAAATTGAGCGTATGGAAAGACGAGTTCTGCCGCAGGGCTACAAAAGACAACTTTCCGATATTCGAGCCATACTACAATCTTACACGGGCACAGAAGGACATGCTCTGGCACGGACTTCCTTCAGAAAAATCAATGCCGGGCAACGAAAAGATATGCATCGACTCTTTCTTCCAGATGGTGAAAGAGAACCAATACAAGATACAGTATCGCGTACTTTTGAGTCGTTATCGCGGCAAAACCGTTTGTCCGGATTGCCACGGAACACGTCTGAAAAAAGAAGCCTCATGGGTAAAGATATGCGGCATGAGTATATCAGACCTTGTGGACATGCCTGTAGCAAACCTTAAAGAATGGTTTGACAACATAAAGCTCGACGACAATGAAAAAGAAATATCGAAACGTCTGATAACAGAAATCAAGAACAGACTGCAATTTCTTCTCGACGTCGGACTGGGATATCTAACACTCAACCGTCCGTCGAACACTCTCAGTGGTGGTGAAAGCCAACGCATCAACCTTACCACATCGCTCGGCAGTTCATTGGTAGGCTCAGTCTACATTCTCGACGAACCGAGCATCGGACTGCACAGTCGCGACACACAGAGACTTATACACGTGCTGAAGGAACTACAGGCTCTCAACAACACAGTGGTCGTTGTGGAACACGACGAAGAGATTATACGTGCTGCCGACTATCTCATAGACGTAGGTCCGGACGCCGGACGACTGGGCGGCGAGATTGTCTTCGAAGGCGACACGAAGTCTATCGACAGCCAGGCCAATAATGATACACGCAGCCATACCGTGAAATATCTTACGGGAAAGGAAAGCATCGACATTCCGAAGACACGTCGCAAATGGAACATGTCCATAGAGATTAAAGGTGCAAGAATGAACAACCTGCGCGGTATCGACGTGAAATTCCCGATGAACATACTCACGGTGATAACCGGCGTGAGCGGTTCCGGCAAGTCGTCATTACTCAAAGGAATACTCTATCCCGCACTTAAACGCCACTTGAACGAGGCCGCCGACGCTCCCGGTGAGTACGCTTCGCTTGGAGGCGACTGGAAAGAAATAAAGCATGTGGAGATGATCGACCAGAACCCGATAGGAAAAAGCACACGCTCAAATCCAGCCACATATCTCAAGGCATACGACGCCATCAGACAGCTTTATGCCGAACAGCCTCTCGCAAAACAAATGGGATTCACAGCCCAATACTTCTCATTCAACGCCGAAGGCGGCCGTTGCGAGGAATGTAAGGGCACGGGAGTCATCAATGTGGAGATGCAGTTCATGGCAGACCTTGTACTCGAATGCGAGGCATGCCACGGCAAACGCTTCAAACAGGACGTGCTTGACGTGAGATATCATGGGAAGAACATCAACGATGTGCTTGACATGACTGTATCGGAAGCCATCAGCTTTTTCGAAGAACACGGAGAGAAAGTGATTGTCAACCGTCTTCGTCCGCTGGAAAAAGTGGGACTCGGATACATAAAACTCGGACAAAGCTCGTCCACACTCTCCGGTGGTGAGAACCAGCGCGTGAAACTGGCATACTTCATCGGACAGGAAAGACAGGACCCGACACTGTTCATCTTCGACGAGCCGACAACCGGTCTGCACTTCCACGACATAAAGAAACTGCTCGAAGCATTCAGTTCACTAATAGACAAAGGCCATAGCGTGATTGTGATAGAACACAACATGGACCTGATAAAATGTGCCGACTATATAATAGACCTTGGACCGGAAGGCGGAAACAAAGGCGGAAACCTTGTTTGCTGCGGAACGCCCGAGGAAGTAGCCGAGTGTAAACAAAGCATCACAGGAAAATATCTGAAGGAGAAACTGTAACGATTTGCAGAATACATAACCGACAGACAACATCATCATACTTAGTCCGGAATACTGCGCACAGCGATATAAACTATCGCCGCAGGTATTCCGGACTACGTGTATAGAAACATAACAACGACGAACCACAGACAATGAAAACACGGTGAACAGTGTTTTCATTTTCTCACGTCCTACTTCAGTTTTATATAAACAGCATTACATGAAAAAGGAAAAGACGGTCTAAGCCATAATTGTAAAAATACAAAAGAAATGAAACACTCCGCCCGGCACCCATTGCCTTGCACACATACAAAATACATACAACCGCAATGCCTGCCGGGCGAATCGCTATTCAGACTCAAAATCTTATCCCAACTCAAAAATACCGTTAGGACTTTTGCGCTTCAATATATCAATCTTAAAACGTCTTTCGTGTTCAGCTTCGTGAGAGTCAAGTATCTGTTCGACAGTCTTACGCACTATCTCCGGATGGTTGTTCTCCTCACTCAGATGGCACAGCCATACATGACGCAGACGCTCCGTGGCATACTGTGCAAGAGCCGCAGCACAGTCGTTGTTGCCAAGATGGCCACGGCCACCTCTTATTCTTGACTTCAGATACTCCGGATACGGTCCGTCGCGTAGCATGTCCTCGTCATAGTTCGACTCCAAAACAAGATAGTTCGACTTCCCTATCATTCCCGCCATCTCCTCTGTCACGTGTCCGGCATCGGTCATGATACAGAAAACCACATCGCCGCACTTTATCTGATAGCCTACGTTGTCACTGCTGTCATGTGGCACCTCAAAAGCTGTGATGTCGAAATCACCGGCCCTGAACGGCACGTTCTTCTCGATGAATCTCTTGTTGGTTTCGGGTATCTTGTTCCTGACACAGTAATTGCGCACTATGCCCTGATGCACGGTCGGAGTGGCATATACAGGCAGTCCGTACGTACAGCTGAGCGACCCCACCGATTTGATATGGTCAGCATGGTCGTGCGTAATGATGATGTTATGCACCATCTGGAACGAAAATCCGTATTCATGGAAATATTTTTTTATTGTGCGTATGCCCAATCCGGCATCTATCATCAACCCGTCAGTTTCCGTAAAAAGACAATAGCAATTGCCGCTGCTACCGCTACCAAAAGATATGAATTTCAACATCAGTGCCTTTATTTTTATACAAAAGTATCAAAAAGATATGAATATGCCAAAGTATTTGGCTAAATTTGCAAAACCAAACCATATACCTCACTTCATGAAAAAGGCATTATCCGTTCTTAACAGAATTCTTGCCGCATCGGCCGGCACACTCATATTTCTCACTACAATAAGCGTAGCATCATGTTCGGGAAACAACGACGAGGAGGAGATAGAAAACAATGCATGCCGCTTTGCCGAATATTATTTCAACTGCTTATACAAGGATGCAATGGAGATGTGCACGCCTGAGTCGGCAAAATGGCTGAGCTATGCTGCGTCAAACATATCGCAGGAGGACATCGACATACTGAACTCGCAGAAGGACGACGCCACATGCGAGAGCACAGACCTGACGATGGAGAACGACTCCACAGCTGAAGTGACAATAAAGGTGAAGAATTTTCTCATGATGGACAGCATCGGTGTCCCGTCAAAAATGAGAGACTCGGCCCTCTACTCCATTGTCATGAGAAAGAGAGACGGACAATGGAAAGCGCATCTTTGCTGCATGCCACAGGAAGTGAAGAAAAAGAATTGAACACGGAAACACACGCAATAGAAACCCTGCGTTGAATAGTTGCAACAAAAACTGTTGCTTCTATCCCGAAGCTGCATTGCTCTCTTCTGTTGAAATGAAAATAACAGAGGCTACTTACATATTTCCAGTGTACTACAATTTTTTCGTCTGAGTTTTCTGTTCTACCCCTAAAAATAAGCGAGTATTTGCATGCGGACCTTCCTTCGGACGCAAATACTCGAGAAATAAGAGCTTTACGCAAAGCGCTGTACATCAACAGTTTACATTTAAAGGCCATTTTTTCGACTTACAATAAGCACCGTTTTGGCATGTAATACAGCCCATTTCAGGGCCTGAAACGCACTATATCATCCCCTAATACGGGCATAAACAGAGGTTGAAACGGGCATTATTGGAACGCCAAGCGCATCATCCGACATTCCACTACAGGATATACGACAATGCCGTAAGGCCGGAACGGGCTTTTCCAATGCCGGATTTACATTTCCTTACTTCTCTTTTGAGATTTTATTTTGTCAAAATAAAGTCAAGAAAAACTGTAAGTCCACCATCCGAGTTTTCTTAAAAAATGCCGACATGAGGCGGGAAAAGAAACGCAGGAAATATGTATCAGTCTTGAGAAAATGGTTTACAGGGTGTGGCAACGTGAATATGTCATTACGTGTGAAAAGCCCCGTCACTGTTTATACAATCCGGCGTTGCCTGGACTTTTCCGACATTCTATGATGATTTTTTGGTAAAAACCAGTTTCCCCACTGATTTTCAGCCGAGCCCGGAAACACGCATACAAATATACAAACCATCATTCATGACTTGCCTGCAAGAAACCGCATGAAACGTATGTCCCCCGATAAATCACAACCGGAAATCAGACTACGGACGCAGTCCTGTGGCCGTTCATTCGCCGGCATTGAACACTACGTCTGTCATTATCTTCCTTTCCGTCGCAGTGATGCCATATGAGTCCAGCAGTGTACTGTCTTCGGCAAGAGCCGACTCAAACTCTTCGTACCCCATGTTCTCATTATTATAGTAAACGTATCTGCGCAGACGGTCCGCCGCCGAGCTTATGTCGCCGCAGAACCATCCTGCGTATGCCGAATTGAGGTAGTCGGCCCTGATGCAGCGTCCGCCATCTATGAGAGCATCATATATCTCGCCGGCTTTCTTCGCATCGCCTTTCAGAAGTTGTCCCCAGGCCAGTGCCCTTCTGACGTTGTTGTCCTCCGGATGTTCATAATCAAGCCTGAATATGACAGCCATCCCCTCTTCCAGTTTGCCACAACACAGCTGCGACACAGCTTTGTTCAGCATGTAGTTTCTGTTGTCGGGATGAAGCACGACAAGTTTTCCGTAGTATGTTTCTGCCTCCGGATATTTGCGCGAGGCAAAAGAAATCTGCGCCATACCTTTTATGGCCTGCTCGCTGTCTGCGTTCATGCGGAGAATACGGCTGAACAAACTCTCGGCCTCATCGCTGTGACCAAGCCGGAGATGCGACATGGCGACCATGACAAGATGTTCCTCCACATCATTTAGGGCATATTCTGCCGCAAGCGACAGTATCATGTCATACTGCTTGTGCTTGTAGAGAAACTTCTCAAGCTCTACCACACTGTCTGACGTAAGCACGCCGGCCAGCAGATGATTGGCAAAGAACAGGCCACCAGACTGACGGCCTCTGCCGGCAAACGGATTCACATAGTCGTTTCTGTACTGGTTGAGACGGAAAAAACGGTAAAGATCCTGCAGATACATTCTGCGTATATAAGCCGGATCAGACGTATTGATTTCCATTCCGGCGGGCATTCCGAGAGATTCGCCGTTGTTGAGCAACTCCTTTATGTTGTCAGGCATACGCTCGATGACCGACGACATGGCCAGAACAAAAGAATACTTGTCCGAATCGCAGAACGGACCGTCCTTGAAAATTTTCTGTATGAACTTGCTGCTCCCCATCTTCTCTCCCAGACTTCCTATCTGCGGATGTTCCATGTAGAACGGACAGAACCAGTTGCTTTGCGTATTGAAGAACGGGAAACGTTTCATCTGTGAGAATCCTCCGAAGTATATGTCGGAGCCGGATTTCTGCATGTCAATCATCTTGTTGACCGACTGTTCCAGCTCTTCCATGTTGCGGTCGGCCGCTCCCGGATCGAGAATATCCTGCAGTTTGTCATCGTCTTTCTCTATTATGCCTGCATCGGTCATCTCAAACCTGTTGTTCTTCATCAGACTTGGGATGATGTCGTTCTGTATCTTTCTGTTGTCGGCATCGGCGTTGTTGCAGTAGAGCACCTGCATCTGCATCTCCAGAATCTCACGGCACACATCCTTGTTTCCGGTCAGACGAATGAGCGTCTGATTCACCTCCGGGAAGAGAGACATATCGTCTGCCGGCAGAGCAAACACCCATCCGGCCAGCGCACGCTGTCTTATCTTCTCGTCGGAAGCGTTTTCATATACATCAACCATCACAAGCCATTTGTTCAGATCGAACACATTCATGGCAGACAGCATAACTGCAGACAGAAGAAGCATAACGTCGTTGGAATCCACCGTCGGCGATGTCAGTAGTCCCCTTACTGCTTCCGCGCAGTTGTCATTCCACTGTTCTGACACCAGTACGGCGTCGAACAGACGCGACATGTACTGCTGATGGCGCGCATAAACACTACTGAGAGAGGTCTCCTGTATGCCTGCCATGCCGAGAGACGCCATTGCCACGTCCTGCACAAAACGCTCAAGCTCACCACGCACCTCTTCCGACTCCAGTGAAAGAGCGCCAGCATTTATTCTGGCAGTTATGTAGGACGAGCGCTTCTTTGTCATATCAGCAAGCTGCATGGCACCATACAGGCGATAGACACGCTTCAGAAGATTTCTGTAAACGGCGTCTATCTGCGGATCCTTAAAACCGCGCAGCATAAAGTCGCGCATAAGATGATAGTCTTTTTCAATGACTTCATATTGGTTTTCAAGAGAAGAATATGTTGTGTCGCTGTTGATTTCGTTACGTATATCACGCAGGGCTTTTCCCAGATCCTGCCTGCTCAATATCGAATGCTTTATGGAATTGCGCATACTTCGTTATGACTTATGACCGGCTTATGCCGGATAATGTTATAAGACGATCTTGTCTATTTCCGCCTTGCGCGGCTTTTGTATATGATTGTATTTTATCTTCGGCAATGCCTTTATCACCTTACTGTCTATTCCGTAGTGCTTTTTCAGTATCGCCGAATAATGTTGCAGCCCGTTCTTGTTGATGGAATCGCAGGCCATGTCGTATGCCGTCATAAAGGCTGACAGCTGTTTTCTGCGACGGGCATCCTTCGTAACCTCGGCACGGAATGCTATCACTCCCAGCACTTTTTTCTTGTCACGGCTGTCGGCTATCACATTGTTGCCTCTTATTCTTGCTGCCGTAGCCTGCGGTTCTGGCAGCCATACGGCATCAATCTCGTTGTTAAGAAGCATGGCAAGACGCACGTTCACATCGTTTATCTGGATGCGGAACACCTGTGATTTCAGCTTCACTCCTTCCGTAAACTTCAACGTGAGCAAGTCGGTTGCCGAATATCGCGTCATGGCGACCATCTTGTCGTCAAGCTGGTTTATTTTCTTTATTCGCGCCTTACGGCTTGTTATCAGATTCCAATAAGCGTTTGTGGTTGATATGTAATCAAGCTGCAGACCGTCGTGACGCTTTATGCGCTCCGTGCGCACAAAGTCGGAGAACGCTCCTTCGACGCTCTTGCCTATGAGAGCTGTGTCGCAGTCCATCTGCGCGGTGAATTTCTTAAATCTTATGTCAACCGCCGTAGTGTCGTACAGATTGCATTCTCTGGCGATAAAAGCCGGCAGACAATCGAGTGTCGGCATCACTGCAATCTTCAACGCCATGCGCTCCTCTTTTGCTTGTTTCATCCGCTCTTCATACGATATGCGCCGTACTTCTTCAGCAGAACGTCCACATGAAAAAAAAACGGCGGCAATCAGCACTGCCGGGATAAAAAGAATGTTCTTGTTCATACGGCAAAAATAACAATAAATTTTGTAACAATGAAAATAATTTATACTTTTGTAGGAAATTGAATACTATGGCAAAAGACAAAATTGCTTACGTATGCAGCAACTGCGGACAGGAGTCGACGAAGTGGATCGGCAAATGTCCGAATTGCGGAGAATGGAATACATTTAAGGAAATAAAAGTCGCAGGCAACACTGCAACATCCTCTATACTTTCTTCTGAGAGATTTGGCGGCAGTGCCAAACAGGCTGCCGAGATGAAGCCTATAAGGCTGAAGGACATCCCATACGAGGATTATCCAAGAATAGATCTCAACGACCAAGAGCTCAACAGAGTTCTTGGCGGCGGACTGGTGCCGGGAAGCCTGATATTGCTTGGCGGAGAACCGGGAATAGGAAAAAGCACACTGACACTGCAGACAATACTCAATCTGCCGGAATACAAAATTTTATATGTAAGCGGTGAGGAAAGCGCTCATCAGCTGAAGATGCGTGCACGCCGTCTGGAAAGCCGGAAGGAACAGAGCGAAAAGAAAGACGAGAATGTTATAATACTCTGTGAGACGTCGCTCGACAAGATAATAGATCACATTCAGAACGTCAGACCGGAGATAATAATCATAGACTCCATTCAGACAATACACACCGACAGCGTCGACAGCGGTCCGGGAAGCGTGTCGCAGGTAAGGGAATGTGCCGCAACACTTCTACGCATATCCAAAAGCAGCAGCATACCAATAATTCTTATCGGCCACATAAACAAGGAAGGCACTCTGGCCGGACCGAAAATACTGGAACACATAGTTGACACCGTAATACAGTTTGAAGGCGACCAGCATTACATGTACCGCATACTGCGTTCGATAAAAAACCGATTCGGAAGCACATCAGAACTGGGCATATACGAAATGCGACAGGACGGACTGAGACAGGTGAACAATCCGTCGGAAATGCTTTTGGCACAAGACCTTTCAGGACTTTCGGGTGTGGCAATCAGTTCGGCCATCGAGGGTGCACGGCCATTTCTGGTAGAAACGCAGGCCCTTGTCTCGTCAGCGGCATACGGCACTCCGCAACGCGCCGCCACCGGATTCGACCAGCGAAGACTCAACATGCTGCTTGCGGTTCTGGAGAAACGAGTCGGATTCAAACTCATGCAGAAGGACGTTTTCATCAATATTGCAGGCGGAATAAGAGTCACCGACCTTGCAATGGACCTGAGCATCATAGCTGCAGTATTGTCGAGTAACGTGGACACTCCCATCGAACAAGGATGGTGTATGGCCGGCGAGGTGGGTCTGAGCGGCGAGGTGCGCCCCGTGAACCGCATGGAACAGCGGCTGGCTGAGGCCGAGAAGCTGGGATTCACCGACATCGTCATCCCACGCTACAACATGCAAAGGATAGACAAGACAAAATATAACATCAATCTTCATCCAGTCAGAAAGGTTGAAGAAGCATTAAGAATATTATTTGGATAACATCATGAAAGATTCTGTAATAGTTGTCAGCGGCGGAATGGACAGCATCACGCTGCTCTACGACAAGAAGGATGAAATTGCACTTGCCGTTACGTTCGATTACGGCAGCAACCACAATGCAAAAGAGATAGCATGGGCGAAGGTGCACTGTGAACGCCTCAACATAAAACACATAGTGATAAAACTCGACTTCATGCACAGGTATTTCACAAGCAGCCTGCTCGAAGGCGGCGACGCAATACCCGAAGGCCACTACGCCGACGAGAACATGAAATCGACCGTGGTACCGTTCCGCAACGGCATAATGCTGTCAATAGCAGCCGGCATCGCCGAAAGCAACGGACTGAAAAAGATTCTCATTGCCAACCACGGAGGTGACCATACGATATATCCGGACTGCCGTCCGGAATTCATCAAAGCAATGAACGAGGCGATAATAAACGGCACATACGAGGATGTGAGCATCGATGCGCCATACACAAACATAACCAAAGCCGACATCGCTGCCATAGGAAAGCGTCTCGGAATAGATTATTCCGAAACATGGAGCTGTTACAAGGGCGGTGAGAAACACTGCGGAAAATGCGGCACCTGCATCGAAAGAAAAGAGGCTCTGGCGCTTGCCGGAATAGACGACAGAACAGAATACGAAAACCAATAGCGGCACACCGCACAGCAAGACACGCACAAAGCGGTTAAATACATATAATTTTCGGATTTCAACATTGGCAATGTCAACTTTTATTATTAATTTTGCGTGCAGAGAAAATAATATTCAACTTAAATATTTAAGATAAATGAAAATCGATCAATTCAATTTTGCCGGCAAGAAGGCAATCGTTCGCGTGGACTTCAATGTTCCATTGGATGAGAATGGAAAAGTAACAGACGACACTCGTATCCGCGGTGCACTTCCTACACTTAAGAAAGTGCTTGCTGACGGTGGTGCCCTCATAATGATGAGCCATATGGGCAAACCCAAAGGCAAAGTGAACCCAAAGATGTCTCTCGGACAGATCAAAGAGGACGTTGCAAAGGCACTTGGTGTAGAAGTTGCATTCGCTCCTGACTGCGCTAATGCCGACGAGGCTGCACAGGCTCTGAAGCCGGGCGAGGCTCTTCTGCTCGAAAACCTCCGCTTCTATCCTGAAGAGGAAGGCAAACCGGTTGGTATCGACAAAGCTGATCCTGCTTACGCAGCAGCAAAGGACGAAATGAAGAAGCGTCAGAAAGACTTCGCAAAGAAGCTGGCTTCTTATGCTGACGTTTACGTTAACGACGCTTTCGGAACAGCTCACCGCAAGCATGCTTCTACAGCAGTTATCGCTGACTACTTCGACGCAGACTCAAAGATGTTGGGTTATCTGATGGAGAAGGAAGTAACAGCTATCGACAACGTGCTGAAGAACGCACAGCATCCGTTCACAGCCATCATCGGCGGTTCTAAGGTAAGCTCAAAACTCGGCGTTATCAAGAACCTCCTGGACAAGGTGGACAACCTCATCATCGGTGGTGGTATGGGTTACACATTCATCAAAGCACAGGGTGGTAAGATCGGTGAGTCTCTCCATGAGGACGACCTCATGCCGGAGGCACTGAATGTTATCGAAGAAGCTAAGAAGAAGGGCGTTAACCTCAGCCTCTCTGTTGCAACTGTTGCAGCAAACGAATTCTCTAACGACGCAGAGCGCAAGGTTGTTGACATCTACAACATTCCTGACGGATGGGAAGGTATGGACGCTTCTGAAGAGAGCCTTGAAATCTGGAAGAAGATCATCCTCGGATCAAAGACTATTCTGTGGAACGGTCCTGTAGGCGTATTCGAGTTCGAGAACTTCGCACACGGAACAGGCGAAATAGCAAAATATGTAGCACAGGCTACAAAAGAAAACGGTGCTTACTCACTCGTAGGTGGTGGTGACTCTGTTGCTGCTGTCAACAAGTTCGGTCTGGCAGATCAGGTAAGCTACGTTTCAACAGGTGGTGGTGCTATGCTCGAGGCAATCGAAGGAAAAGTTCTTCCGGGTGTTGCTGCTATAAAGGGCGAATAATAACGAGCCTTTAAAACATACACAACAATCAGGTTCCTTCAATCGAGGGAGCCTGATTTTTTATATGCCATAATTGACATGACGTGCATACACGGCAACAAGAATACATAAAAACAAACTGGAGAAATAATGTTCTCCGCATTGCACCTATAATTTATTAATAGGATAAAGAACAGTGCTTTCATCTCACCTGTGACACAAAAAGAGCTCAACAGAAATTATGTGGGGATTGTTTTTATTTATGAAGCGCCATATAATGCCGGAAAATTATCCGACAGAGCGTAATGACATAAACCGTGCAATACGCTTTCTCACATAATAACAACTCACGTTGCCCCAACCGATAGTTCATCCTCTCAAGATCTTCTCATGTTTTTCGTGTTTCTTTTCACGCCCCATGTCTGTGTTTTTAAAGAAAACTCAGACTACAAACTTACAATTTTTCTTGACAAAAATTTTTCGTAAAAGAGATGTAAATAAATGTTAAGTCGTATATAAGAAAGGCCGGTTAAGACTGTACAGTCTTATCATATTCCCTATAGTGGAATGCCGGATAATTCATCTTGCATTCCGATTATGCCCGTTTTATCCCCTATTTACGTCTGTTTTAGGGTATGATATTGTGGGTTTCAGGTCATGAAATGGACTGTATCACATGCCAGAACGATACTTATTGTAAGACGGAAAAATTAACTTTAAACGTAAGCTGTTGATGTTCAGTTTTTTGCGCAAAGTTCTTATTTTTCGCGAATTTGTGTCCGACGGAGAGTCCGCCCGCAAATACTCGCTTATTTTTTGAGGTAGAACTGAAAACTCGGACGAAAATATCGCAGCATACTGAAAACCTGAAAGTGCCACGGATCAATTTCTTTCAGCATAAGGCGACAACGCTGATCCGGAGACGACGCCGCAGTCTTTTATCGTAACCAGTCTCCGTTGAATTTCTACTTATCTCCCCAAAGACTGTAAAAAGAAGTATCTTTCAGAAAACAGACGTTGCCCGACACGGTGCAGCGCACAACTCTTACTATGTCTTGCGGGGAATGAGCCCAGGACAAGAAATGATGCAACACTGTTTCATGGTATGACCGAAGACCGTTCACATACCATAGTTCCATCGCCCGGCACGCAGCGACCGCTTCCAGAAAAAGCTAATATATGCTGTTCTTTTTCATTTTGTAAACATACAAAACAATCCCCGTCAGAATCATAAGAGATGCAAGGATGTTGACTATATTCGAGTTTGTCCAACCGAGAAGATACAGGACAAATATAATCATCACACCAATACATACAAGAAGTATCCACAGGTAATTCTTTAAAAACCGTTTCATCGCACTTATATTTTCTATTGCAAAAGTACGAATAAAAAGTGATAAACAGAAAAATGTAGCAAAGTTATTGGCAGATAGGCGTTTTAGGAAGATGGCTTGAAAAAATGAAAGACAGAAAAAGCAATGAAAAAGCCAAGTTAGGACATCGCACCGTTACTAATTCGTGACCATGCCCAAAACAGGTTATGACGAGGTTGGAAGAATATAGAAAACATTAACTTCCAGTGAGTTACTAACAACTTACGCAAGAAAATACGGCATGAACGAGAATTGCAGTATTCCTCAATGATTTGCGTAGCGACGAAGGATTCTTCACGAACTAAATTTGAAACCAAAAAAATTTTAGAACGATGAAGAGTACATTTTCAGTTATCTTCTACCTGAAAAGACAGGCAGTGAAGAAAGACGGTACAGTACCGGTTATGGGACGTATCACAGTGGACGGAACACAGACGCAATTCAGCAGCAAACTTTCGGTCGATCCCAAATTGTGGGACACGAAAGGCGGACGTATCACGGGAAGAAGTTCAGCCGCACTTGAAACAAACCGCCTGCTTGACAAGATGCGTGTGAGCATCAACAGGCATTATCAGGAAATCATGGAGCGTGACAATTTTGTGACGGCTGAAAAAGTGAAGAATGCCTTTCTCGGACTGGAACACCGCTGCCATACCCTGATGCAGGTGTTCCGCCAGCACAACGAGGATTATGCAAAGCAGGTGGAAGCCGGCATGAAAGCCAAAGCCACGCTTTCAAAATATCTGGTCGTTTACAAGCACCTGCAAGAGTTCCTGAATATCCGCTACCATGTGAAGGATATTGCCCTGAAGGAACTTACTCCGGCATTTATCTCCGATTTTGAAATGTTTCTCCGCACGGACAAGCACTGCTGTACCAATACGGTCTGGCTTTATGTGTGTCCGTTACGGACAATGGTGTTCATTGCCATTAACAATGAATGGCTGACACGCGACCAGTTCCGTGAATATGAAATCAAGAAAGAGGAAACGACAAGAGGGTTTCTCACGAAAAAGGAAATCCGTATGCTGATGGACGGCAAACTGAAAAACGCCAAACAGGAACTTTACCGTGACCTGTATCTGTTCTGTGCGTTCACGGGGTTGTCATTCTCCGATATGCGCAATCTGCGAGAGGAAAATATCCGTACATACTTCGACAACCATGAGTGGATAAACATCAACCGCCAGAAGACGGGCGTGGAATCGAATATCCGCCTGCTGGACCTGCCCCGAAGAATCATAGAAAAATACCGCGGACTGTGTGAGGACGGAAGGATTTTCCCTGTCCCACATTACATGACCTGCCTCTGTGGAATACGTGCCGTAGCCAAACGGTGCAGTATCACGAAACATCTTACATGGCACCAAAGCCGCCACACGGCGGCGACAACGGTATTCCTGTCAAACGGCGTACCTATTGAAACGGTGAGTTCGATGCTCGGACACAAGAGCATCAAGACGACGCAAATCTATGCGAAGATTACAAAAGAAAAGCTCAATCAGGATATGGAAAATCTTGTTGCACGTCTTGGCAGCATAGAAGAGTTCAAAGGATGCAACATCTAAAAAAGAAGAATCATGAAACGAAATATCATTACCATAGAAGGAAAATCGGTAACCGTAACCGGTAACGATGTATGGATGACGGCATGGGAAATCGGAGAACTGTTCAATGTGACAACAACGGCGGTAAATGCGGCTATCCGGGCAATCCTGAAAACGGACGTGCTGAATGACTTTGAGGTGTGCCGGTATGTCCGGCTGGAAAACGGTCTGAATGCCGATGTCTATTCCCTTGAAATCATTATACCGATAGCGTTCCGCCTGAATACCTATTATACCCATGTGTTCCGTTCGTGGCTTTTACGGAAAGCGTACGCCAAAGAGCAGAAGGATACCTATATGCTGTTTGTGCCGATAGCCAAAGGAGGACATTGCTGAGAACGGAACAAACGCAAGCAAGAACGGACAGCCGTCATTCGGTTGTCCGTTCTTGCTTTTTCGGAGGTTATCTGAAAGGCTTCCGATAGTTCACTTCCAGCACCTCACGCAGTCCCGATTCGGGATACAGCGCCTTTCTGCCTAAAATAATGGACAGCAGTTCGTTACGGTATTCCTGATTTCTTGTAGTACTTCCAACTCAAGACAAGAATAGGGTGAAAGCGTAGGATAAGACTATTTCTTTTTTTGCCAGCCAAATAGAGTTTTTAGAATCAGAACTAGCAGACTTGGCTACATCAGAGTTTGACTGGCATTTGTTGTTATTAAATCAGACGCATCTTATGTGGATGGATTCGCTTCTATCCGTCAGACGAAATAGCTTATGGTGGAATTTTTGTTCTCATTCTATTTACTTATTAGTATAGTTTGTTATATGATACAATCCCCACTTTGAAGACATGCTTACAGCAGTTTTTCAGGCTTCCCGACTCCGGAGAGGAAGCCCACCCAAGTGCTTTTCAGGGATGCTCAAATCATTTTGAGCTGCTGAAAAGACATCTTGCTGTTGGCTGGAGCCAACAAAAATCCGTCGGGGAGTGATTGGAAAGGGAACCTTCAGACCTACGACTTCTCCCCGTGTAAGTCACCTTGCCGTTTGGAGTAAAGTTTAGGTAATAAACAACTGTGGAATAATACATTAAGTAAGTCAATCGCTACCTATCGGCGTAACATGCTGCCAGTTCCATTATTTCCATGTTTATTTGTGCCGTGATTCAAAAAACTAATGATTTGAAGATATGAAAAATGACATCGTTCAATACCCGAACTTTTAAACCGGCAAACATTTGCCGAAACGGTTATCCGGTTCATCGGATAACTGCATATTAAATGATTCGGTGACTTACAGATTCAACGATTTCATGACGTATTGTCGTCAGTCACCAATTATCCGAAACATTGTTTCACTAATGAACCGGATACGTGATGAACCGCTAGTTTACAGATTCATTGAAGCGAAAACGGGAATCACCGGTTCTGTATGGAAACAACAAATCGTGCTTCATAAACCATATTGTCCGACAGTATTATGAATGGGGTACACACTTCGTGCTTATGGATACCGAAAATGCGTATGTGTCGGTGCGTCTTCGTTTTTGTCGTGAGAAGAGAAGAAAACTGATAAATCAGATTTGCGTTGCTCAATTCTATACTCATTCATTAATGGCAGAAAACTTTCCATTCATCTGTGATTAAATTCTATCCTTCGAGGTTTATCTCTCGAAGAAAGGCCTCAGTATCGATGATTATACGTACGTTTTATGCCTCCACTCGGCATGATTTCCAACGCTACAATAACAAGTTTTTTTAATTAATTCAGGAAAGCGTCCTATAACTTATTCCATTTCTCCTCCAATATAAAATTCGTCCTCGTGCACTGTTTCTGTCAAAGGATGCAGACCGGGACTTCTCATGACTTGTTACTGTTTCATGTTTCAAAAGTAGCGAATATCTTTGGAACAGGCGCATTTTCGTCTATACCTGACAAATTATTTTTCGCACGCATATACACTTTTTTAATATTGCACTTGCTGATTGACTCTGCTATATGTTTTTGGACATATCAAACCTTTTTTATCCACGAATAATACCATATTTTGTAGGCTTTTATATACTTTTGCTTTCGCAAATTTTTCTCTTTCGGAGAGATAGAAAACAGATGTAATAACAAATGGATTATAGTGAATATACAGACAGGCAGTTTGTCGATGGTATTTTGAATAACGACATTAAGTTAATAGAGTATTTCTTTAATAGGAAATGCTCTGGTCTCTTTGGGTATATTCTGATAAATGTATTTGACGGTAATGTTAACAAACAAGATTTGTCTCAAGAACTGTTTTGGTATCTTGCCAAAAACAATTGGCACAAAGTCCGTCAGTTTGACTTTCGCAGTAAACTTATGACTTGGGTAACTGTCGTTGCCGTGAGATTTTTTCAGAAAAAACGTGAAGAACTGATAGAAAAATCTACTCCAATTACTCTAAATGATAAAATACGGCAAGAACAAAGCTGCGTCATTTCCATCGACCAACGTATGGACTTGCACAACGCACTTGCAAAAATGCCCAACGTTCGTTATCGTAAGGTTATCGAGGTTTTGGATTTGCAAGAAGTTCGCCCGGAAATTTTAGCAGAAGAAATGAACGTGACAGTAGATAACCTGTATAACATCCATCGCCGTGCGTTGGTGCAACTTCGTCTTATAATGGGTAGAAAGGAGGAATATTATGATTGACAACAAAGATTTCAATGAAAATATATCCGATGAGATATTGGCCGCATACATCGATGGGAATACAACGCCTGAAGAATTCTCACTTATAGAGAATACTTTAGCATCGGATTCTATGTTGTCAGAATCGCTTGACTTGATATCTGACACTGTCACATTTGGAACTAATTTTGATTGGGACTTGCATAAAGGTGATTACGGATTCTGGGAGTTAGGACTCCCACCTGTCATTTCAGAAGAAGACTTTGTACCCAATGATATGGTTACCGTGGAGGATTTTGAAACCTCTCTCTCGACAATTATAGATGAAAATACCACATCCGATAATGATAGTTTTTGCCAATTAGATGACTCTATAGATGATGAATTTGATATTTTAGACCTCTAATTTTTTGAGTATGACAGAATATTCTACATCAATAGGAAATTACATCAACACCGATTGCAACGCAGTTCGGCAAATGTATGATGATAGTTGTGCCATAAAGTCACAACAGTTGATTCTTAATTCTAATGGTATTGGCATAACAGAAGCTCAACTATGCACTGAAGCTTTTCAAAATGGTTGGTACAAACCGGGAGATGGAATCCCAATAAGCTGCATCGGCAATCTTATTGAGATGCATGGACTTCAAGTTGAGCGTAAAATCGGCGGAACAATTGATGACCTCCGCTTCGAGACAACACAAGGACACAATGTTATAGTAGGTGTTGACTCTGGAGAATTGTGGCACAAGGGAATACATGAAACTTTTGAAGGCATTATTCAAGGACCACGAGCCGACCATGCGCTACTTGTCAGCGGTTTTGCTATAAATCCCCTGACAGGCAATGAGGATATATTACTTACCGATCCTGGCACAGGCGAATTGTTTGCGAACTATCCTGTCAATCAATTTGAAGATGCTTGGGATGACTCTGACTATTTTATGGTAAGTATTCAGGATGATTTTTAATCAAGTTTGTATCAAAAACTAATAATACATACAATTATGGAATATAACTTTATTTATGACCAATGCACCGAAGGAGCGGAAATCTTCGATAAAGCCTGTAAATTTATCGATGATGGCAACAAAGATTCTGTGTATTTTTCACTTGCAGAGCAGCTTCGTGTCTTACAACAGAGATTTTCGGAACAAAAACTTACAATTCTTGTTGCAGGTGAAATGAAAGTTGGTAAATCTACTTTCATAAACTCATTGCTTGGCATAGATATTCTTGCTACTGCACATGAGGTATGCACCAATGTGCCAACGAAGATTGTTTATGGTGAAGAAGAGAAAATTTTAGTTCATTTTGAGAAGAATGCTTCTGGAGGTCAGAAAGAGCCGAAGATAATCACTCGGGCAGAAGTCGCAGAATATTCAACGGAATCTGCAAACAAGGAGAACCAGAACAAAGTCGATTATATCGAAATTCAAATCAATTCGCCTTTCCTCGCAGGAGGTCTTGCATTTATAGATACGCCAGGACTTGGTGCAGTTGATCCTCTTCACGCTATTGCGACTTACCGCATGGCAACCCAAGCTGATATCATTTTCTTTTTGGGAGACTCCCGGAAGCCTCTTACACAAAGTGAAATAGCAAGTTTGAAAGATCTTATTAAAGTTTCTGGCTCTCAGCAAATACTTCATTTGCTGACATGTTGCGATATGAAGAATACTGATGATATATTGGTTTCTAACCAACGGATGTTCGAAAAAGATTTTGCAGAGTATAACATACCAATCATCAAAGTATCTTCTCTATTATATCGTAAGTATGTACGCAGTGGAAATCGGGTTCAACTTGATAGCAGTGGATTCCAACAGATTAAATCATACATTGCTGGTATAAACAATGACGTGAAGTCATTACTTAATAGTCGTTTTCGTACTCTTGCATTAGATATCTGTTCTCGTGGTAGCAAATTACTCAATGAAGTTATTGAAACTGTTGAGAATCCTGATAAAAAAAAATGTAAAATTAAAGAATTTGAGGGTCTAATTAATCGTCTTACAGAAATTGAAGATAATCAGGCTATTTGGTCTCATAAACTGTCTGGCAAGCAGCAAGATTTCAATGAAGAACTAAATAGTTTTATTGATAAAGAACAGCGTACAATCATAGATAATGCTTCAGAGAATTTGAAGAGTGACAACTATCTGGAAGACAAAGAGGCTTTATGTAACAGTATTACTGCTGACTTGATAAGTTTTCAAGAAAAATTAGGAAAGAAGATTTCTAATGGTTTTGGTGAAATCTACGAATGGCTACGTGATGAAACTGGCTTAAAAGCCATTCAGGAGCAAGCCATCAAGATTCCCAAAAACATATCGGCTGAAATGAGCATTGATGAAGAAACCGGAAATATCAAGTTGGGCGAAAAGATTCGTGATGTTTATTTGGCAAGTTCAATAGGTTTAATCGTAAGTGGTGCCGCAAGTTCTGTTGGAGCATGGGCTGGTGGTGCTGCTGGTGCAAAAATCGGAGCAGTTATTGGCAATGCAGTCGCACCTGCTATTGGGGCGGTAATTGGAGCCGCAATAGGTGGCATTGCAGGCATTCTCTCAGGCCTTTTTGTGTTTAAGGGTTCAAAAGAAGCTCGCAAGCGCAAACAGAGAAATGAAATATTAGCAGTTTGCAAGCAACAAATTAATGACTATTTTAGTAAAGTTCGCAGAGAAGTCAAAAAAGCTAATATCCCAAATTCAACGGAATTGAGCACACAATTCATAAAAGAATTGAGAGACGAGAAGAGAAGACTTCAATTACGCAAGCATCAAATGCAAAATGAGGCCATGCGTGTTAGGGTAAACTTTGATGCCATAAAGAAGTTAGTTGATGGTAGTAAAAAAGTCTGTGAAAACCTTCAAAAGAAATGAGACCAGAAGAATTAAGACTATTTATAGATAAAGAGCTTGATGCCATATTTGACAAGGCAAATATGGCCAAGCTCCCCATTATAATAGACGCAGTTATTGAGGCTCGCCATAAGCTCAATGATAAATTGAAATTGGCAGTTGTAGGCAAGACAAAAGCGGGGAAGTCAACCTTGTTAAATTCTCTTCTTGGGTTTACGGAGTTACCTATGGGTGATGGCATCGTTACGGGAAATGTGAGTGTGCTTATGCATATTGATAGTTCACCGTTAAAGCAAGAATTTGTCATTGTACATTTAACTGATGGCACAACGATGAATATATCCCTTGAACAATACCGTCAGTTAGTGGATATTAGTAAAAAAGACCCTTTGGGTATCAGGTCCAAAATTGTATGGTTTGACGTTTATCTTAAACATCAAGCCTTATTAGATATGAATATCATAGATACTCCGGGTGATGATTCATGGCTAGAATATGATTCCGAAAATGCCAAAGCATTGTTTAAGGATAAGAATAGGAAACCTGATGTTATAGTATATGTAGTACGCAAGGAATTTGGCAGTAAGGATATTCAAGCTGCACAAGACTATTTGGCTCAAATTAATGGTGCACAACATCGTGTCAGCGGCCTTAATGTGGTTGCTGTTTATAGCTGTTGCGATGAATTGGTAGTGAGTGATATAGATGGGTGTAATTGGGATTTAGATTACAGGATTAAAGGGAATCGCATTATCGAAAATAACAGGATGAAGTCTCCTGCTTTTCGAATGTGTTTTTCAAAATGTTTTCCAATTTCTGCTATTTTTTCAATGGCGGCACATTCAATAACCAACGATGATTACATTGTGTTAAATGAAATTGCAAAATGTCCGCTGGCGGAATATTTCTATAAGGATTACTCTTATATGGAAATTTGTGATATGAGAGAAATGTATCCAGAGTTATTCAAAATTTTCAAGACAGAAACCCGTAAGGACGATATGATAAAACGCTTAAGCCTTGATGCAATGAAATATATAGTTTGGTGGTGTACTAAGCATCCTACAGGAGCTATCTCTTTTTTAAAAAAAGATCTTGAGGATTATTCTAATGTTCCAACGCTTCGGACGTATGTGTTGGATGAACATTTTAAAAAAATCTCACTTTTTTACAAAGCGACAAGTGTTCTGCCTGAGTTGAAAAAGGTTATTGAGACAGAATACAATTCAGCTGTTGATACGGATACTATTACGAATCTTAGAAATATCTTTGAGATATGTCAAAACATAGAAAAGAAGATATACACCCGGTATGGTTTCTTGTCCGTGTTGCGCGACTATTATGATTGCCTTGATTATTTCGAACAAGACGATTGGAACTTAGCCATAGAAACTATTAAGTATTGTGTATCTGATAGCGTAGATAATGATAAAGCACAAAAATTTAGAGAGGAATGGAAGGAAAGAATCAATTTGTATAGTATGATTGGAAATCATTTCGCCGCAGATGCTTCTCAAAAATTGGTAAATTCCATCGTGTTAAATTAATCTTTTATGTCAGTTATTAATAAAATAAAAAAATATATATATACAAAAAGGAGTTCTGAGAAATCTCCTGACGATTTCCCAAAACTCCAATCTCAATGTGAAGCTAAATTGTTAGAGTTTAGAAAGAAACTTGATGAGGTTCAGAAACGGAATGAGGACCTTCAAAAATCATTAGATTCTAAAAAAGAAGAAATCAGTGATTTGCATAGTCGTATCAATAAATTGGAACAAGAGTTGAATAACGAGAAATCTGAAAAAGATAAGCTTAGAGATAGCAATTTGAATCTTCAAAACGAAAATGAGTTGCTTATAGGAAGAAGCAGTAGCGTTGTGTCAAAACTCATTTGTTTTTGTCAGTTACTAAAAACAATGCATTCTTCTGTAGAAGAATGCATTGCAGCAATCAAAGATGAAATAGAAAAATCCTCTTCAGATCTCGGACTTGATATAATGGATACTTGTGATGGTGAGTTTAATCCCAAACTTCACTGCATTGTTGATACAAAAGAAACCGATGATATCCTTCTGAACAATCATATTGCCGATGTTGTTAGACCAGGTATTTGGTATAATGGGAGATGTCTGATCCCCCAAGATGTTATTATATATAAAGTAAGTAAATAAATATGTATCAGTTAGGTATTGATTTTGGAACATCATTTACGAAAGCCGCAGTATATGAAGTTGGGACGAATAAATATTATCCGGTTCCTCTTGATACAGGTGTAAAACGCAAAGACCGTAGTATTCCATCTGTGGCTTATATTTCTTCTAATGGGCAATCTATAAGGATTGGAGATGAAGCTATGAACAGTAGAAATGAACCAGATGGTAATTTTTATCATAACTTTAAGCCAGAATTAGATACAATAGACAAGGAGAATTTGGCGTATCGTGAAATAATTGAAAGGATTGTTCGTACATTTCTTTTATATATTAAACGGATGGCAGAAAACCGGTTCAAACAAACTTTTGACGATGTTGTCATTACCGTACCGGCTTCAGCAAAAAAAGATGGTGTACGATATGAGTTTATGCTACGTTGTGCAAAAAAGGTAGGCTTTAATGATGTCATAATCATTCCAGAGCCTGTAGCAGCGGCTTATTATCTTTTGGGTGACAGAGTACATTCAAAGGAAATGGACGAGAAACTTTTTCTTATATATGATTTTGGCGGAGGAACTTTTGACACATCTATCATTAAGATATGTGACCAACAAATTCAGGTCATTGATGAATCTGTAGGTTCAGATAACGAACAAAAATGGGGTGGTATTTATATCGACTCGTTAGTCGGTATGGACTATATTAAGAAATCTGATTATGCAAAGCGGCAGGTAGCTATTTTAAAGGATAGTAAAAGATCTGATAAATTACGGTTGAATGCTTCGGACCATTTAAGAGAATATCCTATTCGCGCAAAGATTGAACTTTCCAAAAGTCCAAAATTCATTTCTCCTTATTCTTACACCTTATTACGTGAAGATTTTGAAAAAATGATAGATGAAATGGTTAATAACACCATTGAGACTACTTTATCATTAATAGATAGAGCACATAATGAAAAACTTTGCGAAGACATACATTCTGTTTACAAAGTTTTTCTTGTAGGCGGGACATCGCAAATACCATTTGTTAAGTCACGTTGGCAATTTCAAAAAGAGGTACACAATGCCAATTTTATAGTTGATGTTAAACCGGAATTGAATATTATTGCACTTGGTGCAGCCCGATATAGAGATTTGCGCTTAAGCCCGCAACAGCTCAATGCAAAAGGGAAAGAATTTGCATCAAGTGGAAATTATAGAAAAGCTGCGACTTATTTTAATAATGCGGGAGATGCTGAAGGTCTATTCTATTTAGGCGTCCTTTACTATATGGGGGTAATTGGTCGTAAACGTCAACCTGCTAAAGCGTATAAATTGTTCTCCGAATCAATGTGCGATGAAGCAAAATTGCTAATGGCTTTAATGAAGTTTAGTAATGATGGAGTCTTAAAAGATGATGCTATGGCAAAGAAATTACTTAACGGACTTCCTGAATCTAAATTGAAGACTTCACTGGAGAGAGTCCTTTCCGGAGGAAGAAATAGCAATGATTTTACTACAATTTATCAGTTTGATGCAAAAATATTATTTACTAATTGAATTTGACTATGAATTTAGATAAAAATATTGTACGAGAAATTGTGGAACAATTGAAAAACGAGTTGATTCCAATAGGGAGCATATTAATATATTCGTCAGGAAAAGTTCCACACGGCTATCTACCATGTGATGGTAGTGAATTATCAAAAAAGGCATATCCGGAGTTATATGCACTCATTGGAGGAACATGGGGTGAAACAAAAGATTCTTTTTTCCTCCCCGATTTGCAGGGCCAAATTATTCGGGGCTGGGATAAAGACGGCGATATTGATCCTGACAGAAAGTTTGGGAAATTGCAAGCTGATGCTTTCCAAGGTCATTCTCATGACATTTGCATTTCTTCTATTGACATTGAATCTGCAGGTCAGCATGACCATGATTTATATTGGGGAAAGTTCAATGTTAGAGATCATTCCGTTAATTCTGTAAATAACCATACGCAATCAATCCCTGTTCCATATGCAAATAGAAGTGATAGTGGATATAGTAGGATAGGTACTGATTATGAAAGTAAAGATGGTTCCACACTTGAAGGTACTCATACACACAAATTGAGTATAAAAAATGGGCAACAGTTCATAGGTACCCCTATTGACTCAATACATGGCCCTGTAACAGAAAAAATTGCCACTGAGACTCGACCGACTAATATGGCTTTAATGTTTTGTATAAAAGTAAAATAGCAGTTATGGAACTACCTATCGGAAGTATTATTTGTTATCCGTCGGCGATATGTCCTGAAGGTTTTATGCCCTGTGATGGACGTGAACTGTCAAAACAAGCTTATCCTGAGTTATATGCAGTGATTAAAAACACTTGGGGAGAGACAGATACGACTTTTTTCTTGCCTGACCTTCAAGGACTGTTTATCCGTGGTTGGGACAAAGATGGAAATATTGATCCACAAAGGAAATTTGGAACATATCAAGATGATACATTTCAAGGTCACTGTCATGAATTAGTTATTACTGGTAAAATGTCGGAAGCGGAAATGGGTTGTGAGCATCGTGAAATAGTATATGGAACAAATACCATTTCAAGCAACAAAAGTATTTCATTTAACAGTATATTAACCCAGTACGAAAAAGAATTAAGAGATGACGTTTACAACCACTTTAAAAGGTTTAGAGACAAATATGCAACTGCGATGTGTGGTTGTACAGATATTGAGAAATCTAAATCCGATATTAGCCATAGTCATGAGCTACCAAAAATTGAAGTTAAAGATGCTATCAACTCTACTTTCCAAAGAGTTCGTATATCTGTTGAGACAAGGCCTAAAAATATTGCATTAGTGTATTGTATTAAAGTCAAATAAAATTAAATTAAAATATTTTTTACTATGACAGATTTTGATGAAGTAGATGACATCTATGATGATCATGAGGATTTAGGCGTAGAAACTGAAAGCGACATCGCAGATACAACGGAAAGTACTTTAATGATAGACCATATCGATTCTTATGCAGATAGTACAATGCTTACACAAGAGTATTTGACAGAGAGCATAAGTAACGGAGATTGTCAAATTTCTTTTACAGGCCAAATAGATGACTTATATGACCCATCTATAAATTCTGCACAAGATGATTCAATTCGTCATCTTGAAGATGCGGTAAATGCACGAACTACGGATGATTTAGAATATCATCTTGATAAAGCAAAAGAAGCACTAAGATCGGAAGATTACTGGAAAAATGCTAAATGGGAGGCAGAGATAGAATTAAAAAAGCATGACATATTCATTGACGGAATAAACGAGCAATGGGAGATAATGGATAAATATCAGAAAGAAATCAAAGATATCTATAAAAGATGATTTGCCGTATCTTGTACGGCAGACAACATGATGCACAGGCCGATGACAAACGGGTGGAGCACGAGATATTATTGATGTTTTCGATATTGGATATGCTGCTAACTTCCTGCGGAGAAGGTGAAATCTATCACTTTTCACCTATCCCTGTGATAGAAATAATAAAGTATCCGACTCTATATTGTAATATGATATAAACATTCAAGTAGTATGACAATATTTAAGTTAGATTACGATGCCTTATGGAACGGCATTTGCAATTGGAGTCGAAAAGTCGGGCGCACCGCTGCCCGTCCGGTATTGTTGTTATGGTATGTGATGCGTAGTCCTGCAACTCCACGAAAAGACAAATTGGCAATTTTTGCAAGCCTTGCTTATTTGGTGTTCCCGATAGATATATTGGACGCTAAACGGTTGCCTGTTATCGGGTGGTTGGATGAAATTGTGTCGATTGCCGTAATGATACAGAAAATGACGAAGTATATTACACCCCAGATGCAGTACAGGGCGGATGAGTTGTTGGACAAGTGGTTTCCCGAATATACGCAATATGAACTGATAGAAAGTTGAAAAGGGTATAGTTGCTTTCGTTATGAAAAATGGATATAGAACCTTATATAAGTCGATTCGCAATGGTGAATTGTTTTGCGTGTTGATTGTCATTGTTGAAGACATGAAGTTAACCATTCGTCGTGTAGATTTTCAGGAATGGGAAATGAATCATCGTAACGGAACAGTGGAAGTCACATACTCGTTTGATGAAAGGAACACATCAAGATTCTGTGAATTGCTAATGGCTGATTCTACTTCCGATTTCTTTAAAAAGCTAAAGTCGGGATTTGGATTTCGTACAGGACATTTTGGCTTTGTGCAGAACTTGCTGGACTTCTGTAAAGCAAATGATATTGAATATCATTATTCGGTTTGGTATTAGCCACATTGCGTTTTCCCATAAAAGTTATAGATAATGGATATGAAGATTTAAATTTAATTTCTTAGTTGGTATATGAAACCTGTAAAAGTGTTAATGGCAACAGCCATACTCCTGCTTGCAATTGCTTGCAATGAGAGAAATAGTATGCGTGAGACAACTTTCATCCCTACAATTACTCATTTCACGGACAGTCTTCTGTCAAGCCTGATTGAGGAACAGAAAGCAGACAGCGGCATTATCATGGTCGTAAGTACTCCGACAGGGTATGTTCGGGCAGCGAGTGGCAATTTCCGCAATCGCGGCTGCCGCTTGGAAGATTTTCATAAGGAAGAATATTCAAGCATGGGAAAAGTCGCCACGTGGTTAGCAGCCTTGAATAGCGGCAAGATAGCCCTTACCGATACAGTTGACACCCGTGAGGGGGTATATCTAGTGAACGGCATTCCCCTGAAAGATTCCAATTGGAAAGATGGCGGGTATGGAAAGCTGACTTATCTTGACGCATTTGCACGTCAATCGAACATTGCGACTTATATGGCGGCTTCTAAGGCTTATAATGATGTGGATGATTTTGTAGAAGCAATCCGGCTTACAGGCTTGGATATGTCTTATGCAGATAATCGATTCAAAACGACATTGGTATGGGTATCTTTAGGGTATGGCTATACTATATCAGCTTGGGATATGCTGGAGTTTTTCAATGGAATAGCCAATCAAGGCAAGAAAGTTGCCCTCTTGCCTGTGGCAGACAGTATATTTGTAGACAAAGAGCGGATGGCTGATTTGAAACATATTCAAGCTATCAAAAAAATCTTTGAGGACAAAGATAATCTTAAGAAGTTGAATTTATCTGACAAGAAAACCACCGGAGTTATGGGTACAACGACACAATTGTCCGCGACACCCGATAATGGAAGATACAAGATGGAATTGTGCGGTTATTTCCCGACCTATAACCCGCAGTATACGGTCTATATTTGCATTTACAAACAAGAAAAAGAAGATGCAGTGGAAACATTGGGAAATACCTATAATAGATTGATGGATTTCCTGTTAACTGATATCCACAGAAATTAAAATGTGATGAAATCTATTATAGGCATGGAAAAAGCCAAAAAAATCCTGATGCTTCCAATGTTGATCATGCTGGTTACAGCTTGCGACCAAAGAAAACAGATAGAGATAATTGATTTTGAGCATCATAGTGCATACGATGTTCCTGAAATCCTTGAAGAACAAGGATGGCTTGATTATGATTCCGTTACTTTTTCTGATGGATCATACGCTGTAAAGCAACTGAAGTCTGCTCCTCAAAATAGCCTCATTAGATATGTTGACCAAGACGGAAGAGTGATTGCAACCGTTTCTGCAGCATCTGAGACATACTCCCAACGTCTCATTTATGGATACGATGGAAATGGGAGGTTGAAATATTTACTTCGCTTTGAAGACATGCAGGAACCGGATTTCCACGACGAAACCACCGATAGCGCATATCTACATTTCAGACTTGCCATTGACAGTATTGATTTTCGGCATCCTGATCTGAAACGGCATACGTTGTCGGAAATTATATATGGTAATGATGGAACTGCTCGTGAGTTGATCGAACTGCCAAGCGGAAAAAATATAAAAGCCCCTGATGGTTATAAGCTGGAAGTCAGCGTAATTCCATGCGAGAATTTCTGGGATAGCGATTTAAACGGAGGTCGTTTCCTCTTGAAAGCGGACATGATACCCAGTGTAAATACTATGGATGATTATATTATTAAACACTTTGAGGACTTTAACTTAACAGTGGAAGAACACTATAAGGCCGGGGTGTTACAAATAGACCAACAATTCAAGGAATAGTAATCGAACAAGACGAATATCATAATAGTGTGCAGGATGAAAAAGAATGTCTTGAAAACGTTGGCACAACAATACAATCTTTTACCTCCACTTCTAAAATCAATCCTTTATTTTCTTGATGAGCTCGGCTATAGGGACATTCAGTAAATATATAAAATTAGCCAACTAATTCATAAACAAAGCATTGCGAATTAATTGGCTTTTTTTCTCTTTTACAGAAAAACTTGTCTGTGTAGAGCTTAAAAAGCTGGATTTTTATTTCAATATATACCATTAAAATGCTATTTTTGCATACGAAGAGTTCTTTAAAGGTTATGCAACGCGCAGAAGAATAAAACAGCAGATAACTAACTAATTCGTAACCTATTACTACTATGAGTTGGTAACCGTGGCTCATTTTCAACCACTTAGACTTTTTCATAATTTACCGCTGCAAAAATATTAAAGTTCGGTATATCACAGTCATCTTATAATTCTAAAAATTGTTAAATACGCAAATAAGCCAAGTCAGACTTCGTTTCTATCGATTAAAATAAGTACCTTTGCACCGCATTTTGCAAAATTAAATCATTTAACAATTTATTTTTAATATGAATCAATACGAAACCGTTTTCATTTTGACTCCCGTTTTGTCTGATGATCAGATGAAGGAAGCGGTTGCTAAATTCAAGAAACTCCTGACCGACAACGGTGCAGAGATCCTGAATGAGGAAACCTGGGGATTGAAAAAAATGGCTTATGCTATTCAGAAGAAATCAACAGGTTTTTACTGCCTGCTTGAGTACAAGGCTGAGCCTACAATCGTTAAGACTCTCGAAACTGGCTTCCGCCGCGACGAGAAAGTAATCCGTTTCATAACAGTCAAACTCGACAAGTACGCTGCGCAGTACGCTGAGAAGAGACGTAACAAATTTGCTAAAAAAGAGGAGGCTTAATTTATGGCAGCAGTAGAATCAGAAATTCGTTATTTGACTCCACCTTCAGTGGATACAAGAAAGAAAAAGTATTGCCGTTTCAAGAAAAGCGGTATTAAGTATATCGACTACAAGGATCCTGAGTTCCTCAAGAAGTTCTTGAACGAGCAGGGCAAAATCCTTCCGCGTCGCATTACCGGTACTTCTCTGAAATATCAGCGTCGTGTGGCACAGGCCATCAAGCGCGCACGCCAGATAGCTTTGCTTCCATATGTAACCGATTTGATGAAATAAAAAAGGAGGAACGACAATATGGAAATAATACTGAAAGAAGATATCATCGGCTTAGGCTACAAGAACGATATTGTAAACGTAAAGAGCGGATACGGACGTAACTACCTCATCCCGACAGGAAAAGGTGTTATCGCATCTGAGTCTGCAAAGAAAGTACTTGCAGAGAACCTGAAACAGCAGGCTCACAAACTTGCTGTTATCAAGGCAGAAGCAGAGAAGAAGGCTGAAGCACTCAACAATGTTTCACTTGTAATCGCTGCTAAGGTAAGTGCTACCGGTGTTACTTACGGTTCTGTAAACACAAACATCGTTGCTGACGAACTGAAGAAACTCGGCTTCGATATTGACCGCAAGATCATTACAATGCGCGACATCAAGAGCGTAGGCGACTATGAGGCTGTTATCCACTTCCACAAAGAAGTTGAGGTTAAGCTCCCTGTAAAGGTTGTTGCAGAAAACGCTCCTGTTGAAAAGAAGGAAGAAGAAGCTGCTCCTGTAGCTGAAGCTACCGAAAATACAGAAAACAATACTGAGGAAGCAAAATAATTAAGTACTGTAAAGCAAATCTATATGTTAATCCCGGCATACCTTTATGATATGCCGGGATTTTTATTGTCTTGTCAATATTGTCTTAAAGCGGCAAGAAGCGCATTGTTCTCGTTTCTCGTACCTATAGTCACACGCAGACAATTGTTGCACATACATACATTGGTACGGTTGCGCACAATTATTCCATTCTTCACCAGATAATCATATATCGCCTGCGCATCATCCATCTTTGCAAGGAAGAAATTGGCATCCGTGGGATATACCTTACTGCATATCGGCAACATCTGGAAAGCATTCATCATCCTGTTGCGTTCCACCACAATGGTATTTATCCACTTCTCCACTCTGAACGAATCCTTCAACGCATCAATGGCACACTTCTGGGTAAGCACATTTATGTTATAAGGATATTTCACCTTATTGAACACATCTATGATTTCCTTGCGTGCAAAAGCCATTCCGAGTCTTATTCCTGCACACCCCCAGGCCTTACTCATAGTGTTGAGCACAACTATATTTTCATATTTTGCAAGTTTGAGTCTGAAAGGAACTGCACGCGAAAAATCAGTATAAGCCTCATCAATAACCACGATACCATCAAATGCATTCACCACTTTCTCTATCTCACCGCTGTCTATCAGATTTCCGGTAGGATTGTTCGGTGAGCATATCCATATGAGTTTTGTGTTATCATCGCATGCTTTCAACAGCGCCTCCGAATCAATCTGGAATTTGTCATCAAGCATCACAGGACGGTATTCCACGTCGTTTATGTCGGCACAAACCTTATACATGCCGTATGTCGGCTCTATTGCCACAACATTGTCAACCGCCGGACGGCAGAAACAACGGTACAACAGATCGATTATCTCGTCACTTCCGTTGCCGAAACATATCTGTTCCGGCAATACACCTTTGAGCTTGGCCATCATCTTTTTCAGCTCCACCTGCAGCGGATCCGGGTAACGGTTGTACGGATTATTATACGGATTCTCGTTTGCATCAAGCAATACGGTGGCTGTATGTCCGCTGTATTCGTTTCTTGCACAACTGTATGGTGACAGCTTCAGGATATTATCGCGTAGTAGTTCTTCCAGTTTTTTCATTTGTTCTCAATATTTCTCATACGTACGGTCATCGCATTCTTATGCGCATCAAGATGTTCGTTCTCTGCCATAAGCTCCACTGCACGCCCGATGGACATAACTCCCTCCGGCGTGATGTGCTGGAATGTTATCTTGCGGATATAACTGTCAAGATTCACTCCGTTGTAAGCCATGGCATATCCGTGGGTAGGCAGCGTATGGTTTGTCCCGCTTGCATAATCTCCGGCGCTCTCACATGCATACTTCCCAAGGAAAACACTCCCTGCATTGATCACCTTTTCAGCAAGCTGTTCATAGTCTTCCGTAGCTATGACAAGATGCTCCGGAGTATAAGTATTACTTATATCCATCGCCTCGCTGCTGTCGTGAGCAACTATACAAAGACTGTTCTCAAGTGATTGCACGGCGATATCTCGACGTGGCAGAAGCTCAAGCTGGCGTTCTATCTCCATGCTCACTTGCTCTGCCATGGCCTCCGACGTACTTATGAGGAGCACCTGTGAGTCTGCACCATGCTCCGCTTGTGATAAAAGATCAGCCGCAACAAACTCCGCATTGCTGCTTTCGTCTGCAATAACACAAACTTCAGAAGGACCTGCCGGCATATCAATCGCCACATCAGAAAGGCTCACATGCTGCTTTGCAGCCATTACAAAACGGTTTCCCGGACCGAAGATCTTATATACCTTCGGCACCGTTTCTGTTCCATAAGCCATAGCTCCTATGGCCTGGACACCACCAATCTTGTATATCTTATTGACACCGGCAGTCTTCGCCGCAACAAGAATGGCGGGATTGACATTGCCGTTTTTGTCTGGCGGAGTACACAATACAATCTCCTCACATCCAGCAATCTTTGCCGGTGTGGCAAGCATCAGAACCGTAGAAAACAGCGGTGCCGTACCGCCAGGAATATATAAGCCGACTTTCTGTATGGCCACACCTTTTTGCCAACAGCACACACCCGGAGAGGTCTCCACCCTATTCTCCGACATCTGCTGTGCCATATGGAATTTCTCTATATTGGAATGTGCAAGTTCAATTGCCTCTTTTAAGCCTGCGTCAACCGCTTTTACAGCGTTGTCAATCTCCTGTTCTGTCACAGAAAGAGCATCCAATGACACTCCGTCAAACTTCATCTCATATCGCCGGACTGCATTATCTCCATTCTCGCGCACATCCTCCAGAATGCTTTTCACAACTCCGTTCAGTTCGGAAACGTCTATATGCGGGCGTTCTAGAAGGCTTTTCCAATCCTTCCGTTCTGGATATCTCACTATTTTCATAACAGAATCATCTTTTCTATTGGTGTAACAAGTATTCCCTGTGCACCAAGTTCCTTAAGCCGTCCGATAATCTCCCAGAATCGCTTTTCGTCAAGTACTGTATGTATTGAACACCAGTTTTCATCGGCCAGCGGAATGATTGTCGGACTCTTTATTCCAGGCAGCACTGCCGTTATATCCTTTATTCTGTCTTTCGGGGCGTTCATCATGACATATTTTTTATCCGTTGCCGAACGCACAGCCTCGATACGGAACAACATCTCGTTGAGTATGGCATGCTTGTCATCATCCATATTCCAGTTGCCAATCAGGAGAGCCTCACTCTCCATTACAACCTCAACTTCTCTGAGATTATTGCTTATAAGCGTGCTTCCCGAGCTGACAATATCGAAAATACCATCGGCAAGACCTATTCCTGGGCAAATCTCTACACTGCCGGTTATGACATGAATCTCTGCCGTGATGCCATTCTTCTTCAGAAACTTATCCAGAATATTAGGATAAGACGTTGCTATACGCCGACCGTTGAACCATTCAAGGCCGTTGTATTTGTACTCTTTCGGTATGGCAAGAGACAGTCTGCACTTGCTGAATCCAAGTCTTGATATAATCTGGGCGTTCTCTTCTTTTTCCAGAAACTCGTTCTCCCCCACAATGCCGACATCGGCAACACCGCTTGCCACGCTCTGTGGAATGTCGTCGTCGCGCAGATACAGCACCTCTATAGGGAAGTTCACAGACTGTACTAATAATGTGCGCTTGCTGGTGCAGACTTTGATGTCGGCTTCGGCAAGCAGATTCATTGTGTCGTCGAACAAACGACCTTTAGATTGCACGGCAATTCGTAACATAATATCAAATATATTAAAAAAATAATGACAAAAATACCGTTTTCCAAGGAATTATGCAAGAAATGTAGTACATTTGTGCACCATTTACATGCAATTGAAATTTTTATACATATTATTTTCAGTATTATTGGTTTTCAGCTGCAATAATAAGAAAAAGGCCCAGGAAATGACTCCATGGGGCAGCGTTGCAGATGAGGATACCATGACCGTTGAGAATCATTTCAGCCTTACAGACCTTCAGAATAACGGCGAAATGATAATGCTCACAATGAGCGGGCCAGATACATATTTTGATTATCGCGGACGAGGAATGGGAACGCAATATCTGCTGTGTGAAAAATTCGCACACAATATCGGCGTATCCCTGCGGGTGGAGCTCTGCCGAGACACTGCCGAGATGATAAAAAGACTTGAAGACGGAGAAGGCGACATCATAGTATATCAGATGCCACGAAAATTGAAAGGTCTGAAATATTGCGGATACGGTACAGACAGCACCTCATGGGCTGTAAGTGCAGGCAACGAGGAATTGTCGGACACACTCAGCCGCTGGTACAAACCGCAGCTGCTCGCACAGATAAAGAAAGAGGAAGACTTCATGTATTCGCCAAGAAGCATACGACGCCACACTTACTCTCCAATGCTCAATGCTTCTGCCGGCATAATCTCAGAATACGACCATCTGTTCCAGAAATACGCTCCGCTCACCCGATGGGACTGGCGTCTGCTCGCCGCACAATGTTATCAGGAATCAACATTCGACCCCAAGGCACGTTCATGGGCCGGAGCCTGTGGTCTGATGCAGATAATGCCAGCGACTGCGGACATGATAGGACTGTCACGCGCCAACATATTTGATCCGGAAGAGAACATTGCCGCCGCAGCCCGTTACATAAAGACACTCAACGGAAAATTTCTTGATATAAGAGACCGCAACGAACGTTGTTTCTTCATTCTGGCCAGCTATAACGGTGGATTCTTCCATATACGCGACGCCATGGCTTTGGCAAAGAAACACGGACGCAACCCTCACTCATGGAGCGACGTGTCGGAATTCGTTCTGAAACTGAGCCGTCCAGAATATTACAACGACCCTGTTGTGAAATACGGATACATGCGCGGTCAGGAAACCGCAGGCTATGTAGAAAGCATCAGAAACCGTTGGGCACAATACCGCAACAAAGCACGCGGAGGATCTGGCGCATTCGGATTCCCCGACAACGTGACACCACAGAAAGCACGCAAGAAACACAGATTCAAACTATAATAATAAAAACGATGTCATAAAGCAGTCTGGCAGGACTTCAATGCTGACAGGTTTCTACCAAAGACAGAGATTTCCTACCACGCAGGCCTTTCTCTTTTTTCTGAGATAAAGACGAGCGAGGCTATTTCAAATTCTAAGCAGCTTATAATATTTTAGCCGGAGTTTTCTATTCTACCCCCAAAAATAAGCGAGTATTTGCGAACTGACTCCCCGTCGGACGCAAATACGCGAGAAATAAGAACTTTGCGCAATATACTGAATACCAACGAATTGTATTAAAGACGATTCTTCCTGTCATACAAAATGCACCATTTGAGCACATGATATTGCCCATTTCAGGGCCTGAAACCCACAATATCACACCCTAAAACGGACGTAAACAGAGGATAAAACAGGCATAATCGGAACGCAGTATGAATTATCCGACATTCCACTACAGGGTATATGAGAAGACGGTACAGCCTGAACCGGCCTTTCTTATATATGATTTAACAATTCCTCACATCTCTTTTGCGATTTTATTTTGTCAAAATAAAGTCAAGAAAAACTGTAAGTTCGACACTTGAGTTTTCTAAAGAATACATATATTTTTCTTTTTAAAATCGGCAAGAATCTGTCTTTGGGAGCCTTCACAGACAGCAGACAACTTATAATCTATTTGAAAAACAATATGTATGGAGCATTGACGTCGGTTTCAGGTAAATTACTTCTCAGAAAACGAGCCGTTGTCTAGACAGTCCACGATGAACTCAAAATATGACAAACGCAGACTGTATAGACTTATACTATAACTGCCATCATACAACATGATAAGAGTCTTACAATAAATGTACGGATGTTTAGCATCCGTACATTTATTCTTATTGAAACATAAAAGCCATGCTCCACTCCCCCATAGCTATTTTATGCGGCATGAAAAATATGGTCTTATACTCTCGAAGCAATGTGTCTTCTGTACAGCGTCATGTCCGATTTATCCAGAACTCTGTCTATATGTGCCACACGTTCCTGTTGGGTGATGCCGCTTTTCTCCATATCATTATCTTCCTTTATGTATATTTGTCCTTCACCCGTAACAGGAGTATATTCCTCCCAATACACTGGAACATTATGAAATTTTCCATCCCCACCATATTTGCTGACGTATGTCAATCGGGTTGTAGACTTATAACCATAAGCATAAACTGTTATCGTAGAGCTGTCGTTGATTGCATTGCTTTGCTTCGTTTTAAGAATACAATCAGTAACACAACTGGAATGTGCAAAATGATTCTGTCCCCAATAATTGGCCAATGCCTCGTGTTCCCAAAATGAACTGTGACGCTTCATATCGCGCCCGTAGATTTCATGTTGAGGACGTATCTGCTGATACATAGGAACACAAAGCAGAGGAGCCAGGCTGAAATATATAGCCCGGAAGTACACTGAATTTATATAATTAAAATTTTTCTTTGCCTTGTCAAAATCGAAGCTGCGATATTGTTGCGGATTCATGTCCAAGTCAAGATTCTGCAGATGCTCGGGTGTGATAGTATTTATCATTCTATGTTTGTCGAAGTCAAAATTATCACCATATCCTATATAACCATCCTTGAGCAGCTTAAGCATATTTTCCTGGGCAAGAGGAGTGAACAGCAGAGCGAATTGCTGATTGTCGTTACGGTTACTGGTATCGAATGCAACTTCAAATTCTTCATTTGTCATCATCGCATAGTCTGATTTGCTCAGATTGCGTGCCTTATTATGAAGCCTAAATTTTTTCCATTTATACGAAAGAGAATGTTCTTTTCCCGCCAATCCACTATGTTTTCTGTGGAATATCAGATCCGGAGCAGCCGTATTACCATATATAAGACGTGTCTTCTCGTAATATTCAGGATAATCGGCCTCGACACTTGCCGTAAGCACCTCAGAATGTCTGACGGTGCGGTATTTGCCGTCTGAGTCGCGCTCACGTGTCGTCCAATATATAGTTTTACTGCCCGTATATATTTTAGTTCCCATTATCATCTTCCTTGTCCTGCAAAGAACAAATGGATTTCCATTGATAAGCCCGGAATTGGCATATATCACAGAGCGGTTAGAATTGAAAGAGTCATCCCACTTGTAAACATTCTTCAGATCGGCAAGACGCTGGGCTGTGAAATACGGATCAAACTCCAGACGCGGAACAGTCTTGCTTATCATGCGTGCCAATATATCCCAATCATACAGGCGATTAAGCGGAGCCATCTGGCTCCACGCCTCTTTTGTAAGCTTGTCTATCACATTACACAGATCGTCGCGCTCCGACTTCAATTCGCCCAACTGCGGTCTCACCTTTTTAAATAGAAAAACCACATCAGCAAATACAATCAGAGAAAAGAGGCATTTACCCAAGTCGGTAAGATCATTCCAAAAAGCTATTATAGCCACGGCTCCTGCGACAGCAGCAATAATCAACAAAACACCCCAGGCTTTCCACCGGAATATCTGTGAGTTCAACAATGACAGCTCTGTATTATTGCTGCTAATCTTGCTACAAGTGATACGGTTGGCCTTGACATCCACATTAGCCTCTTTCGCCAGTTCATCAAAAGTCTGTTCCGCGACACGTTTGAAACGGTCGCGGAACACTTTCTGATATTCTGTCAGAGGATCATATATGTCGTTATCCATACAAATGTTTTAGAAGAATTTTCCCCTGGCCATCTCACGGGTTTCAGCTGAAGCTGTGAACGGGATACGTGTTGTGTAGCCTTGGCGGGCTGCCACAATCATCTTGGTAGGCCAGCTGAAAATATCAGTATTCCACTGTGCAACACGACTGTTATATACTGTACGCGCCGCTGTTATCTCACGCTGCAGATAGCTGTTCTGCTGCATGGCATCGGCTATTGCATTATGCGCCTTAAGCTCTGGATAAGCCTCTACCTGCGGAAACAAACGTCCGAAAGCCATATTTACCTGTTGGCTTACACTCTCCCTGTTCTTTTCGTTTACAGTTCCGCTGCGCATGGCAGCCACTGTTTTCATGACATCCTTGTCAAGATCGATGGCTTTTTCTACAATACCAACCACATTCTGCAAAATCTGCACACGCTGTTCAAGATAATTGTCTATGTTGGAAGCCTCAGCCTGAATGCGCTGCTCCAGCTGCTGGAAATAATTATGGGCAGATATTTTCATAAAGATAAATATCACGCCCGGCAATATGCCGACAAGACATCCGACAAATGCAACCAACAGAGGATTCTCCAATGTACTGCCCATAAAGTAAACGTACAACAGTACAAGACAAGGTATTGTCACCCACAACGCAATTTCGAAAAGTGTGGATCCGAACCCTACTTCAACAGATAACTGACGATCAATAACATGTACATCACGGCCATTATCATTAACAGGCCCTGTAACTTCATCTAATAGATTTGCCATATATAAATTCAGTTTATTATTTTAAGTCTTATTGCATGGAAACAGAAATGTATCGGATATCATCCCAAAGCACCAGTATATTAAATTACTTGACACAATGATATTCATTGTATAACAATGCTGCTTTTGAATATAAATTATGTTTTTTCATAATATCTATAATTACTTATGCAAATATAGAATATTTAATTCATATATGGAAGAATATTACCCATAGAACACTCGCTACACATTCTTTCGAAAACACCTCAAAAACAGTAGATATATGATAATGGATTACAATACATACACTATACCAGAAGAAACAGGAAAAAGTTTTCAGTCGATATGGGTAACAAAGAAAGTATTACCATAAAGTAAATACATTTCACCAGACTATAGAATTACACTCTGTTTGTCTGTTCTGGCATTTTAGAAATGAAGAATATGCCATCCATTGCCACACGTACCTATATAAACAAAGAGAGCTGCAGTAAACTGATAACTGCGGCTCTCTTTCTATGTTATATTAAGACTTGTTATGTCCTAATTTATTTCACCTTTTCTACAATAGCCTTGAATGCTTCAGGATTGTTTACAGCGAGATCGGCAAGAACCTTACGGTTGATTTCGATACCTGCTTTGTGAAGCGCACCCATAAGTGTAGAATAACTCATGTTCTCAAGACGTGCTGCTGCGTTGATACGCTGAATCCACAATGAGCGGAAGTTGCGTTTCTTGTTACGACGGTCACGGTATGCGTATGTGAGACCCTTCTCCCATGTGTTTTTAGCAACCGTCCAGACATTCTTTCTTGCACCATAGTAACCCTTGGTGAGTTTAAGAATTCTTGTTCTTCTTGCTTTCGAAGCAACGTGATTTACTGATCTTGGCATAGTTTTGTTTTCCTTTTAAATGTTTTGACTAATTAAAATTAACGGAGGCAGAGCATATCACGCACCGCTTTCAGGTTGCTACCATCCACCATTGTCTGATGAACGAGGTTTCTCTTCTGCTTCTTTGTTTTCTTAGTCAAGATGTGACTGTGGTAAGCATGATGTCTTTTGATCTTACCAGTACCAGTGAAGCTGAATCTCTTCTTTGCACTGGACTTTGTCTTCTGTTTTGGCATTTTTTTATGTTTTAAATTATTATTTAATATGAGTGGCAACGCATATACCCGGCGTTACGCACTTCTCGTCTTATTCCATATTGAGTTTCTTCAGAGCCTCTTCGCTGATTTTTGCGTTTGCGAAAAGTCCTCCGTTTGCCGGAACTTCATCCTCGGCCTCAGCAGCCTTTGCAGCATTCTGGATCTTGAGTTCAGCCTCACGGCGTTCACGGTCGAGCTTCTGCTGGCTCTTCTTGGCCACACCGGCCTTCTTGGGCGAAAGATAGAGGAACATCTTCTTTCCATCGAGCTTCGGGAGCTGTTCCACTTTGGCAATCTCCTCCAAATCATTGGCAAAACGAAGGAGAAGCACCTCACCCTGTTCCTTAAAAAGAATAGAACGGCCTCTGAAGAAAACATAGGCACGCACTTTATTTCCCTCACTCAAGAATTCCTTTGCATGCTTGAGTTTGAAGTTATAGTCGTGCTCATCGGTCTGAGGTCCGAAACGTATCTCCTTTATATCAACCTTAGCCTGCTTTGCCTTCATCTCCTTGGCATGCTTCTTCTGCTGATACAGGAATTTGCTATAGTCGATGAGACGACAAACCGGAGGTTGTGCATTTGGAGATATCTCCACAAGGTCAACACCTTGATCGTGGGCCATGTCAAGCGCCTGACGTATCGGCATTACAGTCGAACCGTCTTCTCCTACAACTCGTACTTCCCTGACGCGAATTTGCTCATTCACGCGGTACTGATTCTTCATTTTGTCATTCTTCATTCAACTATTTTATGATAAGCGACTGCAAAGTTACCACATTTCAACCAATCGGCAAAATATTTCATTGTTTTTCTTTTAACATAATGCTTGTTTTGGATGCCTTTCCACAAGACGGCACGCATAAGAAAAGACCGAAATGTAATACACCGCACATATATGCCTCCAAACGGTGTTTCATAACAATCAGGTTTCTACGTGATATGAAAAGCCTACAAAAAAACAGTAAAAAGAAAAAAGCGCTGCAGGAAACGCATCTGCGCATCATCCTGCAACGCCTTTGCTATGTTCAAAACTAAAACGTATTGTCTTCTTATTCCGGACGGATGTCGGTGGCCTTGAGCATCTCGGCTACATCAGCATTGATCTTAGCAGCAAAGTCTTCCATTGACATAACGCTCTGTTCACCACCACCCTGCTTGCGCACGGCTACAGTTCCGTCAGCCTGCTCCTTCTCACCAACAACGAGCATGTAAGGAATGCGCTTCATCTCATTATCGCGGATCTTGCGTCCAATCTTCTCGTTACGGCTATCAACAGAAGCACGAACGCCCTGATTGTCAAGATATCTGCAAACCTTCTTCGCATAATCATTATACTTCTCTGAGATAGGAAGGATGGCAACCTGATCCGGTGTGAGCCACAATGGGAAGTGACCGGCTGTATGTTCGATAAGAACAGCACAGAAGCGTTCCATAGAACCGAATGGCGCACGGTGTATCATGACAGGAGTCTTCTTGGTATTGTCCTCGTCGGTGTACTCGAGTTTGAAACGCTGCGGCAGGTTATAGTCAACCTGTATGGTACCGAGCTGCCAACGACGACCTATGGCATCCTTAACCATGAAGTCGAGTTTCGGACCATAGAATGCAGCCTCACCGTATTCAATCTTAGCCTTAAGACCTCTTTCATGGCAAGCCTCGATGATGGCCTGCTCGGCAGAAGCCCACACTTCATCTGAACCGATATACTTCTCATGGTCGTTAGGATCACGCAGAGATATCTGTGCTTCTACGTTGTCATCAGTGAAATTGAAGGTAGAGAACACTGTCTGGATAATATCGATCACTCTCAAGAACTCATTCTTCACCTGATCAGGACGACAGAAGATATGAGCATCGTCCTGTGTAAACGAACGTACACGAGTGAGACCATGGAGCTCACCGCTCATCTCATAACGGTATACTGTACCGAATTCAGCGATGCGCAGAGGCAGGTCCTTGTAAGAACGCGGCTTCCAAGCGAACACCTCACAGTGGTGAGGACAGTTCATCGGTTTGAGCATATACTCCTCATCCTCTTCCGGAGTGTGTATCGGCTGGAACGAATCCTTGCCGTAGTGTGCATAATGACCAGACGTAACGTAGAGGTTCTTGCTTCCGATATGCGGAGTGATCACCTCCATGTAACCGTAGTTCTTCTGTATCTTGCGCAGCATGTCCTGAAGACGCAGACGCAACTCTGTACCTTTCGGCAGCCAGATAGGCAGTCCCTTACCCACACGCTCAGAGAACATGAAGAGTTCCATCTCACGTCCTATCTTGCGATGGTCGCGCTTCTTAGCCTCCTCAAGCATGAGAAGATACTCGTCGAGCATTTTCTTCTTCGGGAAAGTGATACCGTATATACGTGTCATCTGCTCGCGCTTTGCATCGCCACGCCAGAATGCACCAGCCACGCTTGTCAACTTAATAGCCTTAATGGAACCGGTGCTCACGAGGTGCGGACCACGACACAGATCGGTAAACGATCCCTGTGTGTAAGTAGAGATGGTGCCATCCTCAAGATCCTGGTCTATATGCTCGCACTTATAAGTCTGCCCGTCAGCATTGAATTCTGCCAAAGCGTCAGCTTTTGCCACGTCCTTGCGTACCACCGGCTCGTCTTTCTTGGCCAGTTCCTTCATCTTTGCCTCAATGGCAGGAAAATCATTCTCGCTTATAGTGACACCCTTAGGAGGCATTACATCGTAGAAAAATCCGCTCTCAACAGCCGGACCAAAGCCGAACTGTATGCCCGGATAGAGTTCCTGCAGGGCTTCAGCCAGCAGGTGGGCCGATGTGTGCCAGAAAGTGTGTTTGCCTTCTTCGTCTTCAAATTTGTACAGAACAAAATCCGCATCCTCAAGAATAGGACGGTTCAGTTCTACTGTTTCGCCGTTTACGCCGCAAGATACAACGTCGCGGGCAAGAGCAGGCGAAATGCTCTCTGCAATCTGTAAACCGGTCACGCCCTGCTCGTACTCATGAACAACGCCGTCCGGAAAAGTGATCTTTACCATAACAAATTAGTATTTAATCTTTTTATGTTGCAAAATTAATATATTCTTTCAATAAAAAACAATTACTGCTGATAATTTTATCAGCGTGATTTCTTGTCAGACTGCTGGTATTTTTTTATGAGACTGTACGCGTCATACAGTCCAAGTTCTCCTGCCTTGCTCAGATCCGCGATACCACCATTGACATCCTTGTTGTTTATACGTGCCAGTCCTCGGTTGTAATAAGCCTCTGCGAGTTTCGCATCAAGTCGTATAGCCTCGTTATAGTCGGCTATGGCCTTATCATAAAGTTTTCCGGCCGCATACATATTGCCACGATTATAATACAGATACTGATTATCGGCATCGAGCTTTATAGCCTGGTTCATATCCGCCATGGCTCTCTCAGCCGCAATACGCACATCAGTTCCGCCCGAAGCATTGAACTCATTCATCTTCGACAGACATACGGCACGCTGCCAATAGCCAAGCGACGACAGGGAATCTATGGACAAATAGGTAGTCAAGTCGGAAATCGCAGCATCATAGTTCTGTAAAGATGAATATACAACCGAACGTACAAGTACATCAGACTTAACATCGGCTACATTTCGCGATGCATCTATTCTGGCAGACAGACTGTCCACACATGCAAAATAGTTCTGCGAAGTGGTCTTGTCGAGCTGGCGCGACATACAGTTAACATAAACATGACGGAACACACGACCTGTGTTGTTGAACCTTTCCACAACAGTCGAGAATGCCTGATAACTTTTCACACCATTATCGTAGGGCGACATGGCAAGAAAGTACATCGGTCTGAACGACTGTTCCACAGAACGGTTCTGCACGCGTCCTCGATAATCGCTCTCATACTCGTGCTCCACCTTGTTCTCATCAGCAACGACAATCTGATTGTATTTCTCCGGATCAATGTCGCTTCTCTTTCGCATCTGTTTGGTTTTCGATGCGCTCCAGCGTGGCTGCACACCCTGATGCTTGTCCATCTGAGCCTTCAGTATCTTGAACTCATCAAGTTCTGCCTTGGCTGTCATTCCCAGGCGGCGATAGCAATTGGCTCTCCGCGCAAGACCTGTCCAGAAGTTCGGGAATTGATTGATAACCGTCGTATAGTCTTTTATGGCAGCCTGCAGGTCACCAGTACGATCATGCAGCAACGCTCTGTTGAAAATAGCCATTACGTTGCCCGGCTCCATCTTGATAACATAGTCGAAGTCGGTTATCGCTCTATTGTCGTCACCCAACTGCATGCCAAGCAATCCACGGTTATAGCGTGCCATGAAATTGTTGGGATCGAGATCTATAGCCTTGTCGTAATCAGCCATGGCACCACGCAGGTTGTTCAAATTGTAACGCGCAAGACCACGATTGACATAATTTGCCACATTCTGAGGCTTCAGATGTATAGCCTTGTCAAGACTGGCAGCCGCATCCTTCCACTTGGAACGTGACAAACTTATCATGGCTTTTGCCGACCATGCGTCAGCATTGTATGGATCGATCTCCAAGCTTTTGCCAAGCCACTCATCCGCCTTGGTGGTGTCTTTCTGCATGAGAAAAACCTCAGCCTTCAGCGAATAAGCCTTGGCATTGGTTTTCCATCTTGTTATCATAGTGTCAAGATCTGCCTGTGCACGCTCATAATCCTTATCTTCAATGCGGCACAACGTGCGGTTATACCAGACATTGTAATTCCACGGATTGAACTCAAGCGACTTGTCATAATCACCTATTGCACCGTCAAAATTTTTCTGATGGATGCGACACAGACCTCTGAGCTCATATATATCGGATATGTACGGATTCAACTTTATAGCTTCCGTCACATCACTTTCTGCTCCTACATAGTCGTCAAGATAGAATTTCGCGACACCTCTGAAAAACCAGGCATCATAAAGATAAGGCTTAACGTTAAGAACCTGATTGAAATACTGTATTGAAAGTACATAGTCTTCATAAAAGAGAGCACTGCGGCCGGTCACCATAAGACGGTCGGTATTGAACTGCGCAAATATTCCCAGCGGCAGAATCAGCATTATGAAAGACAGTACTTTTCTCATCTTTTCGCAGGTTTTGTACGATATCCGCAACGATAACGGCCCTGCAACAGAGATTTCAATTTGTTGCGGATAAGCTGTTTACGCATCGGAGAGAGACGGTCAACAAACATTGTTCCATCAAGATGATCGAACTCATGCTGCATCACACGAGCCAGATAACCATCCACCCATTCGTCGTGCATGTTGAAGTCTGCGTCCTGATATGTCACATGTATGCGTTTGGGACGGGTCACATTCTCATGTATTCCAGGAAGTGACAAACAGCCTTCTTCCATTGTTTCCTTGGGACCGTCAGTATCATACTCCACAATATGAGGATTTATGTAAACCTTTTTAAAATCCTTGTATTCCGGGAAGTCCTCACTAAGAACATCAAGATCTATAACAACCAAGCGTATATCAAGTCCTATCTGAGGCGCAGCAAGTCCTATGCCATCGCTTTCGGTAAGGGTTTCGAACATGTTTTCTACAAGAGCCTGCAAATCTGGATAATCGGGTGTAATGTCCTGTGCCTGTTTGCGCAACACAGGATTACCATAAATATAAATAGGTAGAATCATCAAACTTTAGAAATAGAATTTAATATAACAGTTATAAACAAAATGTGTTTACCACTTTTTATCCTGTCTGTAGTCTAAATAACTCTGTAAAATAATTGTGGCACTAATCTCATCGACCAATGCTTTATTGCGCCGTGCTTTCTTGCCTATGCCACTGTCAATAATAGCCCTATGAGCAAGCACTGATGTAAAACGCTCATCGTAAAGCTCTATCGGAATAGCAGGGAAAGCCTTACGCCATCTGGCAACGAACTGAAGGACACGCGAATGGTTCTCACTCGGTTCACCGTTCAGTTGTCTCGGCTCACCGATTACAATTCGCTCAACATCCTCACGGCCAACATAAGACGACAAAAACGAAAATAACTCAACGGTGTCAACAGTTGCCAATCCATTTGGTATTATCTGCAATGGATCGGTAACTGCTAACCCCGTCCGTTTTTTTCCATAATCTATGGATAATATGCGAGCCACAATGTTTATTATTTCTTAAAGAGCAACCATGCATCCGGATATTTAGCACGGAACTGGTCGCGTGAGCTCACTGCGTCAGACTTCTGATCGAATGTGGCAGAAACCACACGATAGAAGTTATTTGAAGGATTATATACTATCTGAGCATCATATCCTGCTCCTTTCAGAGTACTCTGCAGTCCTTCCGCATTTGCCTTCAGAGAGAATGAACCAACAACAACACTGTAAGCCTTCAATCCGGCACCGCTTACAAGAGTAACGTTTTCTGAACGAACAGGAGCGTTGTCTGTATTGTCAACAACGGTTGTCTGTGTAACTGGTTTTTCCACAATCGGAGCGACAACAGGTGTCTCGCTTTCAGCAGCTTCTGTCTGCTGGCTTTCCTGCTGTGCCTGTGCTTTCAAATACGCCTTTTTATAAGCACTCTCACTCGACTTACAACCTGTAAGTGCTAATGCGGCACACACGCCTGCACACAAAACCACACTTTTTTTCATTTTCATATTAGTTATTAATTATAAATTCGTCAAAATTTAATAATGTGCGAAATTACAAAATATATTATAAGTATAAGAAAATTAGGCACATAAAGTTTGTTAAATACCAAAACGCGGGTATTTTTAACAAAAAATGGCTTTTAAAACAACACTTCTTACGCATCTTTTTTCTATATTTGCTCATAATTAAACTAACATTGTTGAATTAAAAACTTTACGAAAATGAAAACACTGGGTTATATCGGCGCATTTTTAGGAGGTGCTATTGCCGGAGCTGCTTTAGGAATTCTCATGGCGCCAGAGAAAGGTAGCGAAACTCGTACTAAAATAGGAGATGCAATAGACGATTTCTGCAAGAAACACAACATCAAATTAAGCCGCAATGAGGTTGAAGATCTCGTTGACGACATTAAGGATGCAACAGAAAGAGCCAACGGATAAACTGCCGATATGTTTTCAAGTGATAAAAACATAGAAACCATAGGACAGCTTATCGAGGCGATAAGACATTACATCGGGCTTCAGACAAAATACGCGAAGCTCGATGTAATTGACAAGATTGTGCGTCTGCTTACGGCTTTTGTGATGATGATCATACTAACCGTATTACTGATGCTTATGCTTATTTATGCTTCCTTTGCCGCAGCATTTGCCTTACAACCACTCATCGGCGTAGCTGCTGCATTCTGCGTGGTGGCCGGCGCATACCTCACAGCACTTATATTATGCATTATTTTCAGAAAGAAGTGGATAGAGCGTCCGTTGGTTAAATTTCTGGCCAGCGTTTTAATGCAAGAATAATACTCTATGACAACAACTGATAAAAATACACAGACGTTCTGTTCGTTGGCTGATATACGTGCCCGCAAGGAGCAACTGCAAAATGAGATTTATGCCGACGAGGAAAAAATAGCTTCACTATGGAGCGAACTCTTTTATAAAAAAGAAACACAAGAGCCAGCCACTCCTGTACAACGTATGTCCAACATGATAAATATGAGTGCTGGTGTAATAGACGGTGTCATTCTCGGTTGGAAAATCTACAGAAAATTCAAAGGTAGCCGCTCTATATTCAAAAAGAGGAGACGTTGATTGTCATACCGTCGTATGCCAGACGGACACCGTCTGGCAGCTTGGCGGAAGCTTCGGAATAAAGCCCTATATGATGACATACATGAGTAAGATAAACTTCTTCTGCCTTTATTTTGTGAGCAAAGTTTATTGCATCATCAACCAACTGATGTGAGTGGTGTTCTTTAGTGAAACGTAAAGCATTGACAACAAGTTTCTTCACACCGTATAGTTTTGATAATTCTGAATCTTCTATCGTTTTCATATCCGTAATATATGCAAACTCACCAAACCGATACCCCAATATCGGCATTTTACCATGCATAACCTTTACGGGGAATACATCTATGTCACCTATTCTGAAAACATCATGAGGCTTTATAACATTCAGTTTTATTAACGGTACACCTGGATAAAGGTCATTACCGAAACAATACGGCATCACACGTTTAACACATCCGGCAGTTGTATTGTCTGCATATATATTGACTGCGCCAAACATACAAAAGGGACGCAAATCATCTATGCCTGCCACATGGTCATAATGACAATGTGTAAGAAGTACGGCATCAATAGGCCTAAAGGGGAATGGCATCAACTGTTCGCGTATATCAGGGCCACAGTCTATCAACACTCGAGTAGAAATAGTTTCAAGCAGAGCGGCACTGCGCATATGCTTGTCACGAGGATCATTACTGCGGCAAACATTACAACTGCACCCCAATGAGGGCACTCCGCCAGATGTACCTGTTCCAAGCAGTGTGACTTTCATAATTTATAGATCGACTAAATATATTTGTTCCAACCCTAAAGATTATCGTATAATATTTACTTCCGGGTAAATTTCTATACCAAACTTTTTCCAAACATCCTCACATATTCTTTCACAAAGCGCAACGACTTCTGCACCGGTAGCACCACCATGGTTCACAAGAACGAGAGACTGCTTCTCGTAAACACCGGCATTTCCAAGCGAACGACCTTTCCATCCACACTGTTCAATAAGCCATCCTGCCGGTATCTTCACACGACCGTCACATAAAAGATAATGTGGCATATCATGGTATTCTTCATGAAGAGCAGAATATTTCTTTTCATCTACCACCGGATTCACAAAGAAGCTGCCTGCATTTCCCATTATTGCGGGATCAGGCAATTTGGCATTTCTTATAGAGATAATAGAATCCCGTAGCTCCCTTGCCGTAGGTTCATCTATTCCTTTTGCCTGAAGAAAGGATCTTATATTACCATAGTCCAGTTTTGGCTCGAAAGTTTTGGAAAATCTGTATGTCACATAAGTAATCACATAACGGTTCTTCCACTCGTGCTTAAACCGACTGTCTCTATAGCCATAATGACAATCATTCGACGTGAATTTACAGATATCCCCAGTCTGAATATCCACAGCCTCAACATTCACTATCAGATCCTTAACCTCAGAGCCGTAAGCACCGATATTCTGAACAGCAGAAGCGCCCACATCCCCTGGAATTGCTGAAAGATTTTCGGCTCCATACATACCGTTTGACACGGCATATTCAACAACATCATCCCAAACTTCTCCTGAACCGCATCTCAAACAGACGTCATCTCCATCAGAAATCGTTTCAATTCCTTTTATTCCTGAATGAAGTATTGTTCCGGAGAAATCTCCGACAAACAACATATTACTGCCTCCACCTAAAAATAGCAGAGGTTTCTGAAAACGTTCTGTTTGTAATACTATTCCACGAAGTTCCTCAACTGTACTGAACTCAAGAAATCTTGCACATCTGACATCCATGCCAAATGTATTATGCTTTAACAAACTATAGTTGCAAAAATCTTTCATTATACTATCAGTTTTATTAGCATCCACTTTCCTTCTTTTTTACGGAATGTAAGTTCTGTTTCAAGACCATTGGATATTCCTCTTATAACGAAAATCCTCTGATTACCACCAGATTTTCTCTCACGGTCATATTGAATATTATAAATCATCCCAGAAGGCAGTTCTGGTGCGAAAGACAACCATTGTTCCGGTGCAAGAAAACCACTCGTAGTATCAAACTCATCATCCGAGCTGGGACCAGAAAAATCCAAAGGATCATTAATACTACTTATCTGAAAAGCTGAATCTGTTGCAAATTTACTGTAAAAGCTCAAAAATGAAGCATTACGGTTTTTGCGCATTCCTTCATACTTTATTGCTGTCATTTTCCAAAGCCCTTGCACCCTATCAAAAAGATATTGCTTAACAGTATTACGCTTAAGATATATCTTTTCAACAATCACATGGTGAATTGTCGTATCTTTCACAACATTCATCTGTCTAAGATTATCAAATATCAGTGTATAATAATCCTGATGCATAAAGAAATGTTCGGTTTTCCAAGCACTAGCTTTTATAAAAGTTGTATCTTTTCGAATTACCGGCAACGGAAACTTAATACGTTTTCTCTGTAATTTACCGTTGGCAGCAAAATTAAAGAAAAAATCGTCAAACAGTTCATCTGCCGCCCGTGGCATTGGAGTTTCAGATATGATTGTTTCCATCGTATCCGTTGCAGTCGTATCTGCAGACAGAGAATCAGTAATAGAAACAGAATCTGCCATGAAGTTCTTTTTGTCCGAACAACCCATTGAAGAAAAACTTATTACACTGATAACAATTATCAGTATAATAAAAACAGAACATCTTTTCATATACATATTGCAGGACTTGTCATTCCTCAAATTTTTGGCAAAAGTACAACTTTATTTCTATATTTTTCTTATTCTAAGCTAAAAATATTACCTTTGCAACGTTTAAATATAAGGCATGGCATTATAATGAGCAAAAACACCCTTTATGAACCGTCATGCCTGTTAGCAACAACCAACAACACAATCAATATAATAATTATGATATTGGACAAAATAGACCAACTGATTATCGAGGTAAACAATCTTTCTGCAAAAAGTGCCGAAGAAATAGAATCACTGCGCTTGAAATATCTCGGAAAGAAAGGCGAAATCACCGCTCTCATGGCTGATTTCAGAAATGTTGCACCAGAAGAAAAAAAGACTGTCGGAATTAAAATAAATGAACTTAAGCAACTAGCTATACAGAAAATCAATGAATTGAAAGAGAATGCAGATACAAGTAATGATATTTTCAATGATATCGACCTGACACGTTCTGCTTACCCGATACAACTCGGAGCACGTCATCCTCTGACAATTACAAGAAATAAAATTATCGATATATTCCAGCGTATGGGATTCAGCATTGCTGAAGGACCGGAAATTGACGACGACCTGCATGTTTTCACGAAACTGAACTTTGCTGCAGACCATCCAGCACGCGATATGCAAGACACGTTCTTTATTGAGACCAACCAGGAAGACGTTACAAAAAACATCATCCTTCGCTCTCATACGTCCAACGACCAAAGCCGCGTGATGGAACATCAGCAACCACCTATTCGTGTGATATGTCCAGGCCGTGTATATCGTAATGAAGCAATTTCTGCACGTGCCCATTGTTTCTTCCATCAAATTGAGGGCCTTTATATAGACAAGAACGTTTCATTTACAGACTTAAAACAAGTTCTTCTTGCATTTGCGAAAGAACTGTTTGGCAATGACACACGTATCCGTTTGCGTCCAAGCTATTTCCCATTCACAGAACCAAGTGCAGAAATGGACATATCATGTCATATATGTGGAGGCAAAGGTTGTGGTTTCTGCAAACATACAGGATGGGTTGAAATTCTTGGATGTGGAATGGTTGATCCAAATGTACTTGAAGCATGTAATATTGACAGTAAGGTTTACAGTGGATATGCTTTCGGATTGGGAGTTGAGCGCATAACAAATCTGAAATATCAGGTTGCGGATTTGAGAATGTTCTCAGAAAATGATGTACGATTCCTCAACGAATTCGAATCCGCAAACTAACAGATAAAAGATCTGAAACTGATATAAAAATTATAACGTTTATAAAATTTATATCACCCCATACTATCCAATATAATGTTGCATGCGAACATGGACAAAATATGCAGCATAATACTCATACATAGAGGACATATCAAGTTCTTTTCCATGCAAACATTATATTACGATAGATTTTAGAATTATACAAAAGTCTGATATATCTGGCTGATTTGCCATCATATAATACTAAGTAATATCAGACCAAGACTAAGTCAGTATGATACCATTAAGTTATCATAACTGCATGATCTAGATTTAAGATGAAATTGAAATATATCATAATTCTATTTTTCACTTATTGTATATGCATCTCCGTTCATGCACAGACAAGCGATTCTTTAGTTGTCAATGAATTACGTGCTTCCGGCATCAAATTCTCCAAAAACAACAGCGTTACATTATTAATGAACGGTCAGGAAAAATTCGATGATATGTTTAAAGCCATCCGTCAGGCACGGAGCAGCGTTCATCTTGAATACTTCAACTTCCGCAATGATTCTATCGCAGGTCTTCTTTTCAAACTGCTTGCCCAAAAAGCCCAAGAGGGCGTTGAGGTAAGAGCTTTGTTTGATGGTTTCGGAAATGATTCCAACAATAGACCTCTTCGTAAACGTCATCTGAAAGAGATACGAAATAAAGGCATTGAAATTTACGAGTTTGACCCAATTCGTTTTCCGTGGGTCAACCACGTCTTTCACAGAGATCACCGCAAGATTGTTGTCATCGATGGAAAGATTGCATACACAGGAGGAATGAATGTTGCTGATTATTACATAAACGGCACAGAACAGGTTGGAGACTGGCGTGACATGCACTGTAGAATCGATGGTGACGAAGTAAACACTCTCCAAGCCATCTTCTTAAAGATTTGGAATAAAGTAACAGGGCAAAATGTTCACGGAGCACAATATTTCAGAGATTGTTTCCCTGCAACTTATTTTAAAGACTTAAAGCCCGACACCTGTGAAACGGCCGGAAAAAAAATGGTCGGCATAATAAACCGCGAACCCCGTATAAGCAACAAGATAATACGTACATTCTACGAAAGTGCGATAAACAACGCCAAGGACAGTATAAAGATTATCAATCCATATCTGACACTCAATCATAAGTTAAAAAAATCACTACGGAATGCAATAAAACGCGGTGTGAAAGTTGAAATCATGGTATCTGCACACAGTGATATTCCGTTAACTCCAGACTGTGTGTTCTACAATGTACATAATCTAATGAAACATGGTGCTGACATCTACATCTACAAGCCAGGATTCCACCATACGAAAGTAATAATGGTTGACGGACGATTTTGCACTGTTGGCAGTGCCAACCTTAATGCACGAAGCCTTAACTTCGACTATGAGGAGAACGCTGTCATTATCGACAGATGCACAACCAAAGAGTTGTCTGACATGTTTGACAAAGACAAATCTGATAGTTTTAAACTTACACCGGAAACATGGAATGAATTCAGAACAGACTGGCAGAAATTTGTTGCCTGGTTCGCTCATCTGCTCACTCCGTTCCTTTGATCATCACATCATATACTGTTTATATCGACATATCCGTGCATAACAGCATATGCCGTTAAAGAAGCAACACTTTTCAGATTAAGCTTAGCCATCACATTCTTACGATGTGTTATTACAGTTGAAACACCTATTCCCAATTTATCTGCAATTTCTTTATTGATTAATCCCTTCACAACCAACGACATTACTTCGATTTCTCGCGCAGACAATATACACTGCTTGAACTCCCCGTTCTCTGCAGACGGCAAATTACGTCCATCCGCATGAGCATAATGTTCAAGCATCAGAAGCGACTTCAACAAATAATGTTCCGGGAGACTCACACATATATTATGAAAGCCTTCCGTCAATACGAAAGGCTCACTAAAATGTGACAATACTATTGTCTTTTTCTTATGCAAAACAAAAAAATCTTTGTGCTCCAATACAATATTCACATTAACGAAGTAATGAAAATAATGCTCCGGTCTGTTAGCCTCCAGCTCGGCAAATGATCTGAAGTTATCTACATCCATTATCGGCATCACATTTTGCAACATATTTTTCAGACCAATGCCAACAAACGTATTCGAATCAACAATTACCACGCAAGGCTTTTCCATAAACCGCAATTATAATTAATTTCCATTCTTCCAGAAACGATAAGTAATGTCAGTAAAATCATCTCCCGATACGCGCTTGTACAGACGCTGATTTGTTGTATGATTTTTCAAACATCCAAGATGTTCTATATATGGACCCACTTTTATATAATCAAAATCCGATTTCTTTACTTTAGACGGTATCCGTTGTCTTCCGCTGTACCATGCAATCTTATACTGTGGATATTCACGACGTAGGAAACGAGCCAGAACATTCACATATTCAGGTTCAGCATCACCGCCCATAAAACAGATACATGTGATATCCTTACCATATTCATGCATGAACTTTTCCAATACGACAGGTGTCAACGGCACACCTATATCCTGCCACAAATAAGTGCTGTGACACCCCGGACAACGGCAAGGGCAATTCGATATATTTATCGAAAGCGTTACCTCGTCCGGGATCTCCTGAAACACTATTCCGTAATTTGTATATTTCAGCATTCTCTTCAAATATTCCTTATCTAAAAAATCATGCTTCAACCATCTTTTCCTTATCCGCGTAATATCTGCGACCTGCCTCCTGCTGACGTGCCTGCGAGAAGTTGCTCACGCGTTTCAGATAACCAATTATACGTGTCACATAATCGATGTTTTTGCTATGACAATGAGGACATTCCTTGAGATAACGCTTGTCTATATGCCCACAATCATTGCATACGGTATTCGGTATGTTGAAAGTGAAATAATTACATCCCTCAACTGCAGCAACCTTCAACAAATGTCTGTATTGAGCTTTTGACAGATGTTCTTCCAAGTTCATGTGCAATGCCGACCCGCCTGTAAGATGTTGTATATACGGAGCACCATGCAGTTTGAACTTATCCATTATGTTCAGGCTATCATCCTCAACCACATAGAAATAACTGTTATAGCAGTCACGTGGTACGAAATAGCCGTCCTCCCTATCCCATTTCGCGTGTTTCACGCCAACATTCTCTGCAGGGATCATCTCACAATTGAACATCACGTCCTTGGTACGATATTTCTTATTATAGGTTTCGACAATTCCCAATACAGTCTGTACAAAATTCAAATAGTCCGGGTTATCATTTATCTGCAATCCCATAAACTCAGCAGCCTCCACAAGTCCGTTAACTCCGATAGTAAGATACTGACGACTCATATTGATATATCCCGCATCAAACAGAGGCAACATCTTATGTTCCTGCAGATCTTTCAGATTTTCATTATATGCAAGCTGTACCTTATGACACAAATCAACAACCTCTGCAAGAAATTCCTTATAATCGATCTTGTTGTTTACGGCATACTGTATACAACGGTTCAGATTAATCGTGAGCACACTTTTCGAACCAGTTGAAACGCCTCCGGCTCCAAGTGTATAACTGAAACCATTGTCCTGAATCTCGTTACGCAGACGACAACAAGAACTGAGTGAATCGGCATTATCACTCATATATGTAAAGAACGAATGTCCCTCCGAATACATTTCAGCAGTGAAATCAGCCCATTCCTTATCAACAGCATCGCCATCCTTTGTCAGTAATGCCATTGTCTCGACTGGGAATGTAAGAATTGTTTTCGTACGCTCTTTGTTAAACCACTTCATGAATCTCTTCTGCAACCATGACAATCCGTTCCAATCCGGCTGCGAACCATCCGGAAAATAGAAATTGCCGAACAGACTCTCAAAGTAAGGTTTGTCATAATAAGCTACATTCCAGAATACCGCCTGATAGTTACGGGCACCGGTAGGCTGATTGATTGAATAGACAATCTGCTCAAAGCAATCGGTTATCATCTTATCTATTGTGCGCTGCTTCAACGACAAGTCAACAACCTTATCTGGCTCTTTCCAATAATCCTTCCCATATTCCAGTCCGAGGAAATAGTTCAAATACATCAGGAATTCCGGAGTCGCGCATGCACCACTAAGCATACTTGACACCATGAACACCATATTTACAAAACCTCCACAGAACGATTTTAGATTTGTCGGCGCCGTAGAGTTTCCTCCTATAGACATAGTACCACCTGTCAACCAAGGATACATTGTTATAGAAGCACAGTAGTTTGCAAGACTTGTCTCATCATTCTTATATATGAAATGATGTGACAGTTTGTCTATATAGTCATCAGCAACCTCCTTGCCATACATTTTCTTAATTCTGTCTGTCAGCAGTCTTCTGTTCAGACGAATAAATCCAGATTTTGGCAATTCACCTATAAGTGTTGCAATATTCTTGTGCTCCACATTTGCATTAGCATCATACTTTGAACCAGTTGCCGCATTTGATGCATTGCAGTATTCAGTAAGGAAACGCAATTTGTCCATCGTTTCACGGTCTTCTGTATGCTTCTGTCTGTAAAGCATGAACGACTTTGCTACCTTATAATACCCTTCCTGCATCAAGGCCATCTCCACCTGATTCTGAATGTCCTCCACCTTTATGTCCTCATGCATATCCAAATGGCTGAGAATCTTCGACAATGAGCACAAATCAGTCTCCTCGTTTACAGAATTGAACGCTTTTATTACGGCATTCATAATTTTGTCAAGAGAAAAACGGTCACGCGAACCGTCCCTTTTCAAGATAGTAAAGTCTTTCATTTCCATTCCAATTCTTTGCCATTACGGATAACTTTTTCATTTTCATTTTTCAAAAAGTTATCCAAAACAGAAAACTTTTAAAATTATCCGTAATGATAGTTACACCTTTTGTTACGTTTTCAAATTCGGTGCAAAGATAACCAAAAATATAGAATAACTACATTATCCACCCAATATTTTTGTAATAAAAATATCCTGCCATTTATAGTTTTACAGTCGAGATATCCACCAGATTGTTCACAATAGCATAGATAGTAAGCCCGGCAACACTGTGTATCTGAAGCTTTCGTGCAATGTTCCGCCTATGAGTTATCACCGTGTTTATCGATATACAAAGATGATCCGCAATTTCCTTGTTTGTCATTCCTTGCACAAGACTTACGATAACCTCCTTCTCACGTTCACCAAGCATTTCACCGTTATCGTTTTTTTTGCCTATCATGTTCGAAATATTCTGACTAACTCCACTCTGACGCGATTTATGCTCAAGAAGCCTTATTGCCGGTATGAATATTTTATCCTCGACCTCTGCATGCAGCGACAACCATTCTTCATTATTATATATATCATATAAAGTTGCCGAAAGCTGGTTGTTGTGTAGTCCGTCACCAGGCAAGTACTTTATTATAATGCTTTTCAATTCTCTGAGCCTGTCACTCTCCTGTCCATGATGTTTAGAATATGTATCAATGTCATAGTTTCCAGTCGGCTTCCCATCAAGCAGTGCTTCCACATAAGGAAAGACATTTTTTTCCTCATATCTCATGTGCGATGTTATGGAATGTGCATATTCGTCATAAAGTTTTATTATCAGTCCTGCGAGGTTATCACTTTCATCCAAGGCTCCAACAAGTCCCCGCCTTATAAACGGCAATTGGAATCCGAGAAAATATTCGTGACTTGCCTTCAGATATTGCAGCAACGTCGGCACGGAAAGTTTGCTTATGTCATCGGCATTCAGATAACCATTGATGGTAAAGTTCACCACAGCCATGAATGTGAATGTATCCACATTCTGTTCTTCACACACAGCACTCACGGTCTTATCACCAAACCCCAGACTTATTCCAAAACAGCCAAGACACTGCAACAGATTATAATTATCCTTTATAAGCGATATCATCTTGTCGCTTGCCTCATACATCTTAAAACTTCTCATCACACATTATTATAATAATATATAATTACAACCGCAAAATAACAAAAAACTTACGACACACACAATAATTATTTTTAGGTATTTTACACACATCTGAACACAGTCAAACTTCTTTCCTCGTCAATCGCATACCAACTTCTTGCTACCGTCATTTTACTAAAATTTAAGTATTGCGGAAAATACCTGACAGAAATAACTTTGCAATCATAAAAAAACACAAATAAATCTATAAAATATGAGAACAAAAATCATTCTCTCGCAGGTCGTTGCACTGGCCGTTTCCGGGTGTCCGTTCTTTGCAAACGCACAGACAGTCACATCCGACAGTATCCAACAACATGTATCCGGCAATCGTCTGAGTATAGGTGGATATGGAGAAGTGGCACTCACCCGCAATTTTTTCAGCGACAACATCTATCGTTACCGTAGTCCACAAGACTACAAAAACGATCCGAGTCATGGTCGTTTCGACATTCCTCATGCAGTCATATACATAAGCTATGATTTCGGCAAAGGGTGGACAATGTCAAGTGAAATTGAGTTTGAACACGGAGGCACTGGCGGTGCATCCGAAAAAGAATGGGAAGAAGGTGGCGAATGGGAACAGGAAACTGAAAAAGGAGGCGAGGTAGAACTTGAGCAGTTCTGGATTCAGAAATCATTTGCCCCATGGGCAAACATCCGTCTAGGACATTTTGTTGTACCGGTAGGTCTCACAAATGCCTACCACGAACCACTAAACTTCTTCACGGTCTATCGTCCCGAAGGCGAGTCAACCATCCTTCCATGCACATGGCATGATACCGGTATCAGCTTTTGGGGACGTGCCGGTGACTTCCGTTATGAACTCCAATTCATCGCCGGCCTAGATGCCATGCTGTTCAGCCGCGACAACTGGATACAGGGCGGCGCAGGTTCACCATTTGAATTCAAGGTTGCCAACAAATACGGATTCGCCACTCGCCTTGACAACTACACCGTTCCCGGTCTGCGTATCGGCTTTAGCGGTTACTACGGACGTTCCATGCACAACACATTTCCACACGACATGGAAAATGAAGGACAGGTCAACCAAAAAGTGAAAGGCGAAGTCTTCATCGGTGCGATAGACTTCACATTCAACAGATACAATTGGATTGTCCGCGGTAGCGCCGACTACGGATATCTGCGCGATGCCGCCAAAATTAGCAGTATCAAGGCCAACAGCGGCGGAGGCAGCTCACCCGTCAACAAATCGGAAGTAGGAAAGAACGCTCTAGCAGTCGGAATCGAAGTAGGTTACGACGTTTTCTCACAAATACCACGACTGAGAAACAACGACCAGAAGCTATATCTCTTTTCACGCTACGAATACTACGACTCATACATTCCGGCCACATCACAGTCACACGCATTCAACTATACTGCGAAAAACCGCTTTGCCGTCGGCTTAAACTACTATCCTGTACCAGAAATTGCCGTTAAGGCCGAATATTCAAAACGATATTTCAACAAGACCACAACAGCCGGTCTGCATTACAACGACGAGCCATCCTTATCTATAGGAATAGCATACCAAGGATTTTTTCTTTAATTAAACAAACTCATATTAATAAAACAATCAACAGAATGAAAAAACTTTTCTACTACGTGGTCATATGTCTGGCCACCACAACAGGTTTCTCATCGTGCAGTGACAGCGATGACGACGAACGCTATGCCGAGGCAGAGCTAAAGAAACAGGAAGAGATGAAAGCTCTCACAACCACTTATGTCAATAACGTGGTGTACTACACCTACGGCAAACTTGCTGACGCCACAGAGTCACTATATGGAAAAATCGAGAATATAAAATCAAACTTGTCTGCCGGCAATCTCACACAAAGCCAGATAGATGATGTCTGCAACACATTTCTTGAGGCACGCGCGTGGTGGGAGAAAAGTGAGGCGTGGCTCTACGGTCCGGCCGACGTACACGGCATCGATCCACACATCGACACATGGCCACTCAGCCGCGACGGTCTCGCCACATTTTTGAAAAATAACAGAAACACCATCTTTGCTCCTGGATATGACATCAACAATGCTATCGAACAGGTGAGCCGCAATAACAACGAAGACTCATGGCTCGGTTTCCACGGTTTGGAGTTCATCCTCTTCCGCAACGGCAATCCGCGTACGGTAAGCGACTTCAGCAATGAAGAAACCGCCTCAGAGTTTGCCGGTTCAGGCGTTGACGGCAAGCTGGAGCTCGACTTCGCACTTGCCGTGGCCGGCGACCTGCGCGACCACTGCTACTGGCTCGAAGCAGGTTGGAAAGGCGAAAGCGCACCTACAGACCGTATATCACGCTGCCAGGAGCGCGGTTTCACTCTCACCACACAAGGGACATACACCGGGCACGCACTACTCAATCCGGGCAGTGGCAGTCCATATACCTCATGGCGCAACGTCATAGCCACCATAATCGACTCTGGCTGCATGAACATCGCACAGGAAGTGTCCGACCAGAAGATGGGTCAGGTGTGGCGCTGTGCCACCGGCCAGGCCAACACCGGAGCCGAAGCAGATGATCCCAACTACATAGAATCACCCTACAGCTACAAGTCATTCACCGATTTCTACGACAACATTGTCAGCATAAAGAATGCTCTTTACGGAAACATCGACGGCTCCACATACAACGAGAATTCCATCATGGCCTATCTTGCCAAATACAAGCCCGAGCTTGCAACTGAAATCAAATCCGGCCTTGAAGCCTCATTTGCCGCACTCGACGTTTGTCTGCAGGGTCGTCCGTTCGTACTCATAGCCAGCAGTGGCACACAGCAAGAACTCGACAACGTTGAAAATGCCATGAATGCAATCAATGGTCTGAACACCGTTCTCAACGAGGCGAAAGACTGGATCATAGCAAACTGATACAATAACACACTACGTTTATCCATGCCGACAAGTACACCCTGTCAGGCATGGTTTCTGACAATATGCAAACATACAAATTCAAATCACACTGACAATGAAGAATTCTACGAAAACACGCATCTTCCTTTTGGCCGCATGTGCATGTCTTTCGACAGTATCCTGCACCGACGACACCAAAGATTTCGGCGACGTGTGGCAGAGCGACGACTACAGCTACATAGGAAAAGCCGTCGGCAATTTCACAGAAGACGAATGGTATCCCGGTGGAAGACTTGGCACCACGGAGAACATACAGGCCGGGTGCTACGAGGACGAGACTCCGGCAGTAAATAATCAAGGACTCATAGACGACTTCAACCTCGGCGAGATGTTCTTCGAACGTAATGTCACACTGACAACACCACCATTCAATGGTCTCGGACCGGCGTCCGTACGCACATCCTGCATCGACTGCCACCCCGGCTACGGCCATGGAAAACGACAGGACACATACAAAGCCGCTAACTATGGCAACGGATATCTGCTCGTGATATATAATCCCGTTGACGGCGACAACAGCAACGACGGGCCTTACATAAGCGAAGTGACAGGTATGCCACAGACGCAGGCCGTATCGCCATTCCTGCCGCCGGTAGACGAGAATCAGATCGATATGAAATGGCATCAGGTGACATCCATGGAAAGCGGACTGCCGATGCAGTTCCCTGACGGCGAGAAATACGAGCTTATCTATCCCGAGATAAAAATCCCGCAAAGTGCCTTCAACACTTATCCACAACCGGAGAACATCGCAGTGCGCGTAGAATCCACCATCGGAATAATAGGCACCGGCCTCATCGACGCCATACCAGAATCAGCCCTGAAAGAGCAATACCGCGCGCAGGCCGAGTACGCACGCATGATGGCTGCACAGACCGGAATGAACGCCGATGAATACATCAACAGCGCCATGTGGGATCTGTCGGCTGACGACTGGGCTCCATCTGCCTACTATACCAATTGGACAAGCCCCGGGGCACTGGCCGACGGCACACCCGTAAGCGGAATGATAAAACGTTACACCTATGCCCTGACACGTGCGAGCCTTCAGGACGGCGCAGGCGCTAACGCCATGTGGAACATTCCGAACGTATCGCGCCCTGACCGTCCGAAGCTCTATTCCACACAGGCATGGGCCGACGCAATGTCGATGAACATTGATGTGATAAATGCCATCAAGGCAGATCCGACATCGCCCTATTATGCCGACGGCACCGACAGCGGCATAGCTGACGCCGTGAAAAACCTGCTGTCACCTACCACCGATCAGTTTGATAACCGTTGGCACAACTTCACTCCGGAAATGAGCACCGACAATTTCTATGCTTTCATGGTATGGCATCGCGGACTTGCCATACCGCGTGCCCGCAATCTGAACGACAAGGATGTGCAGCGTGGTAAGGAAGTGTTCATGGAAATAGGCTGTGCGTCGTGCCACAGACCGTCATGGACAACCGGCGACGACAACTATTGGACACCCGACGTAATAAAAGACCGACCACTCCCGAAATATCCAAACCAGAAGATTTATCCTTACTCCGACTTCGTGCAGCACAAGCTCTATATGAAGAACGACATACACAACTCATGGTGCCGCACAACTCCGCTTTGGGGCCGAGGGCTCTCTCTGCTCAATACCGGAGCCGAAGACCGCCTGCACGACTGCCGCGCACGCAACGAGATAGAGGCCATAATGTGGCACGCCTACAGCAAAAAGAGCCACGCATATACATCGGCTGAGAAGTTCTACAACCTCAGTAAAGCCGACCGCGATGCCGTGGTAAAATTCCTGCGTTCTATCTGACGTCAACAGATACACACTAACATATTCAGCGGCACTCTTCTTACATTCCGGCAAAGAAGAGTGCCGCTATAAGAAAAAACGAAAACAATGGCACCTGTGACACCTAAATACGAATGAAATGAAAAAATCAACTGTAACAATATACATATTTATAATAATGACAATGGCCGCAGCCACCATCGTCGAGCACTATTATGGCAGCGTCTTCGTGTCACGACATATATACGGCTCGTGGTGGTTCTCGCTCTCGTGGAACGCGCTGACGATACTGGCCATTGCATGGATTGTGCGCAGTAAGTTACGCCGGCCTGCCCTGCTTATGTTGCACTTCTCGTTTGTCGTGATACTTGTCGGAGCATTGCTCACACATCTTTCAGCCGATGAAGGTACGTTGCATCTGCGACAGGGCGTTACAACCGACAGTTACAGTAGATTGATACAACCTGGTAAGACCGTGGAAACCGCGCTGCCATTCAGTGTGAGACTCGATTCGTTCCAGATAAAATATCATGAAGGCACAACGGCCGTGGCAGACTATCTCACTCACTTTACCATCACCGACAAGAGCGGAGGTCACAAAACCGAAGCCACAGTGTCGATGAACAAAATATTCAACTATGGTCACACAAGATTCTGCCAGTCAGGCTACGACAACGACATGCGCGGCAGCAGCCTGTCCTTAAGCCGTGATCCTTATGGCATAGCAGTGAGCTACACAGGCTATGCACTGCTGTTTCTTTCATTTCTCTGGATGCTAGCAGACCCGAAAGGTCCATACCGACGGATTTTAAGAATGTTGCCTGTAAGAAAATCTCTTATAGCAGCAATGCTCTTATTTTGTAATGCCCTCCCATCATCAGCCTCACCACACGCATTGCCCAAGGATGTGGCAGAAGGCTTCGGGCGACTACTCATTCTACACAACAACCGCATCTGTCCGTTCAACACTTTCGCCACCGACTTCACCAAGAAAATTTACGGCAAGGCATCATACAAAGGACTGACGCCCGAACAGGTAGTGACGGGATGGATATTCTGGGGCACTGAATGGAGTGACGAACCGTTCATAAACATAAAGGGCGGACCGTTGAAGGACGCACTCGCACTACCCGGACACATGTCGCTTAATCGTTTTTTCAACCGCGATATGGGCGGCTACATCATAGGACCTTACGTGCAGGAGTATTACAGAGGACAGAACGACAAGTTCCACCGCCAGGCAGCCGACATAGATGAGAAGCTGCAACTGATAATGGATCTGCGTCGCGGTACGCTTCTGAAGATATTTCCATTACGCGACGGAAAGTCCGTGGTGTGGCACTCACCCGTATCAGACCTGCCCGAGGTAACACCCTACAATCAACAGCTCTACATACAGAACGTCTTTTCGTTGCTCTACACTCATGCCCTGGCGAGCGAACACACACAGATGAACGAAATCATTACGAAGATGGCACGTTTCCAACAGAAAAACGGCGGTGCCTCACTACCCTCACCTGTCCGGATAAAGGCAGAGATGATATACAACAGAGTGCCGTTTGCCACGATACTTTTCCTCTTCAACCTCAGCGTGGGATTCACAACAATGGTTCTCGCCATACGCCGTCTATGCCGCGGCAACACAAACCATGCCGGTCAGAGCCACAAGGACAATATGCTGAACATGCTTACCATCGTAGCAATGATTTTGTCGTTTCTTGCACTATCTACATGTCTTGCGCTGCGCTGGATAATAAGCGGCACTGCTCCCATGTCCGATGGCTACGAGACAATGCTCCTTGCCGCATGGCTGGTGATGCTTCTCAGTCTGATATTCTGCCGCCGGGTTCACTTCCTTATGCCCTGCGGACTGCTCACGTCCGGCTTCTTTCTGCTCGTGAGCCACATCAACAGCATGAACCCGCAGATAACACACATCATGCCTGTACTCAACTCACCGCTGCTCTGCATACACGTTTCAGTAATCATGACTGGTTTCGCCATGCTTGCACTGACATTCGTATGCGGCGTCACTGCCATCATCATGCACATGACACGACGCCATGCACAACGGCAGACACGCATGCTGCAACTCCTCTCCCAACTGCTTCTCTATCCCGCACTGGCTGCGCTTGCCATCGGCATATTCACCGGAGCTGTATGGGCCGGCATATCCTGGGGACGCTACTGGAGCTGGGATCCGAAGGAGGTATGGGCCCTCATAACATTCATGGTGTATGCAATAGCTGTACACAGCGACAGTCTGCCGTGGCTGCGGAAACCCATGCACTACCATACGTTCATGACAGCCGCGTTCCTGTGCATCATAATGACCTACTTCGGAGTGAACTATGTCCTGGGCGGCATGCACAGTTACGCATGAAAACGGCAGCCGGCAGACAACCGGCACTTACAGAAAACTCAAGCCCAAATTAACACTTCTTGAGGACACAAAATAGAGAAGGAATCTGCGGGAAAAAGCCTTCGGAAAAGTCGCTCCAAACTTTCCTCCATACAACAGAGCCCATATTACACCCCGAAATGGCCCATACCATACAGCCAGAAAGTCCATATCAGGGTGTAATACGGTCATTTCCGGAGCATGAAAAAGCCCATTTGGCAGGCTTTTCTATGCATAAAAGTTTTGTACCGAAGCCATCATCTTCAGCCAATACTCAGAAACACATTGACTGTCAGACAATTATAAAAAATTGCATATTTTCTCTGTTTTTCAGGAAAATGTGCACAAACAGAAAACTGCGCGAGTTTCAAGACATCATAAAAGCCGGCAATTAACCATAATAAACATATTTTAATAAAAACCATAAGAAAAATTCAGGATTCTGCAACAAATCATAACATCAGCCGGTAATACAACACACATCAGCCCAAACCGTACGAAAAACAATCCATGTTTCTGCAAATAATTCGTTTATATGGCGCATTATGACGCCATATCAGCAGAAAGTGTTACCTTTGCACATTATCCGTATCAGCCTGAACGGACAAAACAAGCAAAACATAAAGAAATGACAAGAAAAAAGAAACCGCTGCCGGTGCTCGAGAACATCACGATCACCGACGTTGCAGCAGAAGGCAAATCGTTGGCAAGAATCAACGACATGGTGGTGTTTGTGCCCTTTGCCGTGCCCGGCGACATTGTCGATCTGCAGGTGAGACGCAAGAAACACCACTACTGTGAGGCAGAAGTGATAAGATTCATAAAATACAGTGAACTGCGCACAGAACCCATGTGCCGTCACTTCGGAGTGTGCGGCGGATGCAAATGGCAGATGCTCCCCTACGAAGAACAGCTGAAGGCCAAGCAGAAGCAGGTGCACGACCAGCTCACGAGAATAGGAAAGGTGGAACTGCCGGAGTTCAGACCGATAATGGGATCGGTGAAGACAAGCGAGTACAGAAACAAGCTCGAGTTCGGATGTTCCAACAAGAAGTGGCTCACAAAGGAGCAGATAGCGTCGGGAGAAAGTTTTGAGAACACCGAGATGAACGCCATCGGATTCCACATCACAGGCGCCTTCGACAAGATATTGCCCATAGAGAAGTGTATGCTTATGGACGATCTGCACAACAGCATACGCAACGAGATACGCGACTACGCACTGACAACGGGCATGACTTTCTTCGACCTGCGCGAACAGCACGGACTATTGCGCGACATCGTTATACGCAACTCCAACACCGGCGAATGGATGGTCATCATACAGTTCCACTACGATGAAGAGGGCGACGAACTACGCGCAAAAGGTCTGCTTGAACACATAGCCGAAAAGTTCCCACAGATAACATCGCTGCTATACGTGAACAACCAGAAGTGCAACGACACGTTCGGCGACCTGGAAGTGAGCGTGTTCAAGGGCAACGACCATATTTTCGAGACAATGGAAGGTCTGAAGTTCAAGGTTGGCCCCAAGAGTTTCTACCAGACCAACACCGAACAGGCATACCATCTTTATTCAGTGGCACGCGAGTTTGCAGGCCTTACCGGCAACGAACTGGTGTACGACCTATACACCGGAACAGGCACTATAGCCAACTTCGTGGCACGCAGCGCACGCAAGGTGATAGGCATCGAATATGTGCCGGAGGCAATAGAGGACGCCAAGGTAAACTCAGCCATAAACGGAATTGAGAATACTCTGTTCTACGCCGGCGATATGAAGGACATCCTTACCGACGAATTCATAGCAAGCCACGGACGTCCGGACGTGATAATCACCGACCCGCCACGCGCCGGCATGCATGGCGACGTGATAGACACAATACTCCGCGCACAGCCTCAACGCATAGTATACGTGAGCTGCAACCCTGCCACACAGGCACGCGACCTGTCACTGCTTGACACTGCGTATGCCGTGGAGGCGGTACAGCCGGTAGACATGTTCCCTCACACGCCGCACGTGGAGAACGTGGTGCTGCTCAGAAAGAGAAATTGAAACGCGAACCAAAAAGCTATAAAAAAGATAAAAAAAGAACGTTAGGGGTATGTTGCCATCACTTATTTTATTTATATTTGTGATGAGCAACAACCTAACAAAAATATAAATCAATTACTAACAACTTCATAATTTTCAAATGATGAACAAAAAGGCAGTGATAAGCGCTATGCTCATACTCACAGCAATGAACATCAACGCTCAGAAAGAAGAAAAGAAAATGACCGTCTTCAGCGACATAAAGTTCAGCGGATACATTATGACACAGTATCAGTACAGCAGTCAGGAAGACGCCGAAAGCAATTCATTCGACGTAAGAATGGCGCGTCTGTCGCTCGAAGGACGCATACTGAAAGACTTTTACTGGAAAACACAGATACAGTTCAATGGCAACACATCTACACTAGGCAGCTCACCACGAGTGGTGGACGCCTTTGCCGAATGGCAGAAATTCCCGTTCTTCAAAGTGAAGATAGGACAATACAAAAGACCTTTCACCTTTGAGAACCCGATGAATCCTATAGATCAGGGATTCATGAGCTACTCGCAGAACGTGAGCAAGCTGGCAGGATTCTCCGACCGTGTGGGTGAACATTCCAGCAATGGACGCGACATAGGTCTGCAGATTCAAGGTGACTTCCTGAAGAATGCAGCCGGCCGAAATCTGTTACACTATCAGATAGGTGTATTCAATGGACAGGGAATAAACGTGAAAGACGCAGACCAGCAGAAGGACGTCATCGGAGGTATTTGGGTGATGCCGGTGAGCGGACTCAGGATCGGTGCGTTCGGATGGACCGGTACGTATTCGCGCAAAGGTACATGGCAGGCAACAACTCCGGAAGGAACCATCGTAGAGAAGAAGGGTGTGAGAACACTCGACCGCAACCGTTATGCCGTTAGTGTGGAATATGCAGCCAACGACTGGACACTGCGTTCGGAATATATACACAGCCAGGGCTACGGTTTCAAAACCACATATCAGGACGTTGACGACGCAAAAGACTGCACCGTGAACACAGCTGCAGGCGACAAGGCCGACGGTATGTATGCACTCGTGATTGCTCCGGTAGTGAAGAAGAAGTTTTATCTGAAGGCACGCTACGACATGTACCGTCCGAAAGCGGAATGGAGTACGGCCAAGACACAATACGAAGTGGGCGCACACTATGATTTCCATAAAAACTTCAGACTAAGCGCCGAATATGCTTTCGTGAACGACCGTTCACTGAAAAAGCCCAACTACAACATGGTGGACGTAGAGGTGGACTTCCGCTTCTGATCCTGTTTTAATTTGCCTAAACCTTTAACTGAAACTATATGAGTAACATTCCATCTGTATTTTGGCTCGTTCCCGTAGCCAGTTTGACGGCTCTGGCTGCAGCGTGGTTCTTCTTCAGAAGCATGATGAAGGAAGACGAAGGAACTGTAAGGATGCGTGAAATAGCCGGTTATGTAAGGAAAGGCGCCATGGCCTATCTGAAACAACAATACAAGATAGTGACCATCGTCTTTGTCATTCTTGCCGCGGTATTCGCGTTCATGGCCTATGTCATGAAGGTACAGAATCCGTGGGTGCCCTTTGCATTCCTCACCGGAGGTTTCTTCTCCGGCCTTGCAGGATTTCTCGGAATGAAAACTGCGACATACGCTTCGGCACGTACGGCAAACGCCGCACGCCGCGGCCTTGACAGTGGTTTGAAAATAGCGTTCCGCAGCGGCGCCGTGATGGGACTGGTGGTTGTCGGTCTTGGACTGCTCGACATCGCTCTCTGGTTTGTTATTCTCAATGCAGTGTACGAAGGAGAGCAAATGGCTTTAGTCACTATCACAACAACCATGCTTACTTTCGGAATGGGTGCATCGACGCAGGCTCTGTTCGCACGTGTAGGCGGAGGCATCTATACTAAGGCGGCTGACGTAGGTGCCGACCTTGTAGGAAAAGTGGAGGCTGACATACCGGAAGACGATCCGCGAAATCCTGCGACAATTGCCGACAACGTAGGCGACAATGTAGGTGACGTGGCAGGAATGGGTGCCGACCTGTATGAAAGCTATTGCGGATCAATTCTTTCTACCGCTGCACTCGGCGCAACGGCTTTCGCCATGAGTGGTGACATGCAGCTTAAGGCTGTCATTGCACCGATGCTTATTGCCACTGTGGGCATATTCCTTTCACTGCTCGGCATCCTTGCCGTTAAAACAAAGGAAGGTGCGACAATGAAAGACCTGCTACACTCACTAGGTGTCGGGACAAACCTCAGCGCAGGATTGACGGCAATAGCCACTTTCGTCATACTATACATGCTAAACATCGACAACTGGCTCGGATTGTCATTTTCTGTCCTGAGTGGTCTGATAGCCGGAGTTGTAATAGGACAGGCCACTGAATATTACACATCGCACAGCTATAAACCGACTCAGAAAATTGCCGAGGCATCGGTCACCGGTTCTGCGACAGTAATTATAAAAGGTATTGGAACCGGCATGATATCGACACTCATACCTGTGCTTGCCATTTCAGCGGCAATATTAATGAGCTATCTCTGTGCAAATGGATTTGACATGACTATGAGTGCTACATCTGTAAGTAAAGGCCTCTACGGCATCGGCATTGCATCAGTCGGCATGTTGTCCACACTCGGCATCACATTGGCGACAGATGCCTACGGCCCTATCGCCGACAATGCCGGCGGTAATGCAGAGATGAGCGGACTGGGAGAGGAAATCAGACATCGCACTGACGCACTCGATGCACTAGGCAACACAACAGCTGCCACGGGCAAGGGATTTGCCATCGGTTCAGCCGCACTTACAGCCCTAGCACTGCTCGCTTCGTATGTCGAAGAAATAAAGATAGCCATGATACGTGCTGCAGAAGGCGGACGACAATTCATCGACGCAGCTGGTGAGGTATTCAATCCGGCCAATGCCGGCATAACCGACTTCATGGAGTTCTTCCGTGTCAATCTCATCAATCCAGAAGTAATTGTTGGCTGTTTCATCGGTGCCATGGCAGCATTCCTTTTCTGCGGTCTTACAATGGGCGCTGTAAGCCGTGCCGCAGCCTCAATGGTCGAGGAAGTACGCCGTCAGTTCCGCGAGATAAAGGGTATATTGCAAGGCGAAGCTCTGCCTGACTACGGACGATGTGTTGAGATTAGTACACGCGGAGCACAGCGCGAGATGGTTCTTCCGGCAGTTCTTGCCATTCTTATACCAGTCATCGTGGGTGTGGTGCTCGGAGTAGCAGGAGTTCTCGGACTGCTCGCCGGCAGTCTTGCGACAGGTTTTACCTTAGCCGTATTCATGGCCAACGCCGGCGGTGCATGGGATAATGCAAAGAAAATGGTTGAAGAAGGTAACTTCGGAGGCAAGGGAAGTCCGTGTCATAAGGCGACAATCGTCGGAGATACCGTCGGTGATCCGTTCAAGGACACAAGCGGTCCATCGCTCAACATACTTATAAAGCTCATGTCTATGGTAAGTATTGTTATGGCCGGACTGACAGTAGCTTTCATGTAACAAATTGAAAGAGAAAACGAAGCAAATAACTAACAAAGAATCGCGGCATGCCGTCATAAAAACGGTATGCCGTATTTTAAGAAACAACTGCAAAAAAAATTATGACATTACATCATTCACACAAGCACATTGGTGACGCCGAAGAGTTAAAAAATCAAAGACTCAAGAAAATACGTCTGCAACACACTATCACAACGGTTTTATTCTACGTGATGTGTATTGCTGCTTTATGCTTGACCGCATTTGCAATATGGGCTTACATGGCCGGATAAAAAGATTAAATAAGGCATACCAATAAAAGTACTTGTACAAATAAAGGACGCACTTCAATAAAATGTGCGTCCTTTATTTGTAAACAAAAGCGAAAATATCCCTTTATAATCTATTAACACAGTTTTCCAAACAATCCATTAATACTGCACAAGCCATAACAAAACGAATCTGATACAATGCCTATAGAATTATATCACTACATTACATGTTTTCTCTGCCCTATCTCCATATAACATAAAAAATGCTTTCCGGCTGTAAATAATACCGGAAAGCATTTTTCATTATATTGAAACGCATTTATAACAACGCTACAAAATTCTTTTTATCAGCAGACTTTCTCCAGTTTCTTCATAATAGAGAACATGAACAGAGCCGAGATGAGGCAAAGAACGATGAACACGCTCCATACACACCACAACGGAAGACTGCCCCAGAGATAACCTCCAACGCTGACAAGAATGTTACCTATGGCTGTTGCAACAAACCATCCACCCATCATCATTCCCTTATACTTTGGAGGTGCTACCTTTGAAACAAACGATATACCCATCGGACTGAGCAACAACTCACCGAATGTAAGTACAAGATATGTTGTTATAAGCCAGTTAGGAGACACAAACACGGCAGCATCACCAGCGGCTTTCTGAGCATCCGGACTCGGCAATGAAAGTGAACCGACAGCCATAACACCGAAACCTATTGCTGCAACAAGCATACCGTAGGCAATCTTACGGGGTGCAGAAGGTTCCTTGCCTTTGCGTGCAAGGCTTCCGAAAATAGCCATGCTGACAGGTGTCAATGCAACAACATAGAACGGATTGAAATGCTGGAAGATCGGAGCACTTACAGCGACCTCACCTTCAAGAGTGGTGTATCTGTAATAAAGATAAACACATGAAAGAACAATCACAAGAGCCGAAATCATCTTAGTGCGGCCTTTCTTGCTCTGGAACAGAGAGAAGAGTGCATAAACAATAAATATTATGGCAACCAGATTGAACACATCAAAAGCCATACTTTCAACTCCAGAAGAACTCTTGGCAGTGAATTCATCAGCAAAATAAGTCAGAGTAAGACCATTCTGATGAAATGCCATCCAGAAGAATATCACAACCGCAAATACGAGGCAAAGAGCGATGATGCGGGCTGTTGTCTCAGACTGAGATAGCTGTTGCTCGGTCTGAACAGCCTCGCCACTTTTTGCAACACCACCTTCAACGTGTCTGAACGTCGGACGGAATATATAGTAAATAGCTATTGACAGAATGAGTGAAGCGCAGGCTACCGCAAACGAGAAATGATAAGCATCGTTGGAAGCATAACCTATAGATTCAGCCCAATCCTTTATCTTTACAGCTGCAGTCGGAGCAAAAAGTGCACCGATGTTTATGGCCATGTAGAAAATAGAGAAAGCAGAATCGCGCTTGTCGGAATACTTGGGATCATCATACAGATTACCCACCATTACCTGCAAGTTACCTTTGAACAAACCGGTTCCGAAACTGATGAGAATCAGGGCAACAAGCATACAAACCAAAGCTAACGTATCGCCTCCCAAAGGAATCGACAAGAACAGATAGCCGGCAAACATAATGAGAATTCCGATTGTCACCATGCGGCCATAACCGAACTTATCAGCCATGATACCACCGATGAACGGCAAGAAATAGACTAAGCCAAGAAACGAACTGTAAATCAGACCTGCCGTACCGGGATCCAGTCCGAAGTTGGCTTTTAGAAACAATGCAAACACGGCTATCATTGTATAATAGCCGAAACGCTCTCCAGTGTTGGCCAATGCCAACGCATAGAGTCCTTTTGGTTGACCTTCAAACATGTTTTTTTATTTTTTGGTTTTAGTTATGTCAAACAGATAAGTCAGTTTTATGACTATGTTTCCTATATTTGATTTGGCAAAATAATCACGCTTTGAGTTGCCGTAAATATTGCCTAAGCCGTAGTAATATCGTCCTTCGAGCAAGAAATGTCCGACTTTCGGTATTGAATATTCCATACCCACACCGGCAGCAATACCATAGTCAAACTTATTCTCCACAGCCATTGTATCCTGTGCGCAAACCTTATTGGTGCGATCGTCCATATTACGATCTGCGAAATTGAAGTTTGTCTTGGTCTTCTCACTTATGAGAAAACCGAACTGCGGACCTGCCTGGAAGAAGAACTGGAAGCCTTTTGTCTCACGTCCCCATGCCAGATGGGCAAAGATAGGTATCTGGACATAATTAAGCGTACGGCTGTACTCCTCCGGCAGACCTGTCACTTTGTTAATTACCGGACTGCCGTCTGTCATACGGATATCCTCTTTCCATCCGGCCTGAGCATAGTTCACCTCGCCATAGATGGAGCATATCGTATTGAAATATTTTTCACATACGTATCTTACAGACAGACCTCCTGTCATTCCGCCATGATATCCTTGCGTCACCTTCGGAGTGAATCCGACATTGCTCAACACATATCCGCCGTTGAAACCGATGGAAAGATCGTTGCGATGCTCACCTATCTGAGCTGCAGCACCGGCCGAGTAAAGTAACAGCAAAGAAACAAATGTATTGCGAATACTCATAACATCAATAACTTATGGATTCTATTCTGCGGCTGCTCATGTAGTGAACAAGCATGAAAGCATTGTTGCGCATACCGCCATTAGGTGATGCATACTCAAACTTCAAAGGCGTCTGAAGCGGACGATATGTGCTTTGTCCCTTCGTTCCGCGGAATGACTTGCCACGTGCATGCTCCCCACCGATGAAGAAACAAGCATGATCGTATCCCGTCAGAGCGAAACGTGGAAGCGCCGTCTGCATGTCAGACTTGAACCATTTACGGTAAGACGACTCGAACGCCTCTGTCTGTTCAGACAATGCATTATAATAGAATGTCGTCGGGATGTAAGTATCGTATTTGTAGAAATAGTTCAAATAAACCTTCGTGTACATGAGCCATTCGGTATATCCGAACATCGAAACTCTTATTCCCGGATTAGTCGCGCACAATCCGTCGAGTTTTGCGAATGCCACGTTAAGCTGTGGCGAACGACCGGTATTGAGTATCACAACATTGCGTTTGGAAGTACTGAACGCCTTGGCGAAGTATGCCTCAGACGATTTCAGATTGGTTATGCTGTAAGCAATTCCTTTAGCTTCGAGCTGTTTACGCAATCCGAATGTGAACGATCCCTTGTTGCTCGTAGTGTCGTTGCAGTCGATGAACACCGGATGACAATCCGGGAAACGCTCCATGAAGGCTTTGATGGCACGTTCGTTCAACACTTCAGCCGACTGATATACCTGATATATGTGAGGATTGGCCTCCACTTCGTTTCCACTTATGGAGAACGGAACAATCAGCTTTATATCGTTAGCCCTGCAGAAATCACCCAGCATCTTCAACTGGCTGGTGTATAACGGACCGAAAATCATGTCACACTTCTTGGCATTGTCGTCAAGCAGAGTCATTCTTATGTCTGCATCGGCAGTCACATTCCATGCATAAACATCTGTAGAAATTCCTTTTGTCCGCAGACTGTCGCATGCCATCAGAAATCCTCTGTAATACTCCACCATCCTGCGTCCGTCGCCATCTTCGTCGTGCAAAGGCAACATTATTCCCACTCTTAGCGCCGACGACTTCTTGGCCTCAGCCTTCTTTGTGTCTTTTGCTGTACTTGCAGCAGTGGCACTTGCTGTCTTCACCGGATAAGGTATGAACAGTTCCTCACCCTTCTTCAGTTTATAATCAGCCTGGGGAATCGCCGGATTAGCCTTCATAAGTTCTTCCGGAGTGATGTTATATTTTTTTGCTATGCCATAAACGGTGTCTTTTTTCTTCACCTTATATATATCCTGCCACTTTGTGGTCTGCCCGAACGACAGCGCGGGCAACAGAAAAAAACACGAAAAGAGGCAGTATCTGAAAAAACGTCTCATACAATCGTCCTTTGTTTTTATATGCAAAAATACGCAAAATATGTCGTACGCTGAAATTATATCACATAAAATTGTCCGTACGACAACATTGTGTAAACAACTGTTCAAAAATAATTAAAAAAAACGGCGATAACAAATTTATTGTGTATTTTTGCATTTATAATCACACAAGACAAGATCTTTTGTATGAACCACAAAATATTTTTTCTCATCATATCCTTATTGGTCGGATTTGCCAAAGTATATGCAGACGAGTATCCCACGATCAATCCTTCAGCCATATTCATGACTCCCGACGGCGAGGAGACAGGCACAAGCTATTCCGGCGCAGCGCCTCTGACCGTAAAATTTCAGGCCAACCCAGAGAACACCGACGGATGGACAGCCCACTACGAATGGCGCTTCTCCCTGGAAGAAGCCGAAGAACCTTACCTCATCCGCTACGAACAGGACACTGAATACACATTCACCAAGGCTGGACTGCACAAAATCGTGGTTTACGCCACCTTCACAAAAGGTGACGAACTGGTGGAATATACAAAGGAATATTGGGACGAAACCGTTCCAATGACCGTTTCCATATCCGAAAGCAAGCTGGAGATGCCCAACGCATTCTCGCCAAACGGCGACGGCATAAACGACATATACAAAGCCAAGGACGGCTATCAGAGCCTCATAGAGTTTCACGCCTACATATTCAACCGCTGGGGACAGAAGCTATACGAATGGAGCGACCCGGCCGGAGGATGGGACGGCAAGTACAAGGGCAACAACGTGAAAGACGGCGTGTACTTCGTACTCGTGGAGGCAAAGGGTGCCGACGGCAGAAAATTCAGCATAAAGAAAGACGTCAACCTTCTGAGAGGATTCACAGAGGATGGAGGTTCGGTGTCAGGCAACTGAAACAAACAGAAAAACACTATATTCAATAGGTAGGTTTATTTTATGGAAAACGAAAAAATCAATGTATGGGGCGCACGCGTCCATAATCTGAAAAACATTGATGTAGAGATACCGAGAAACAGTCTCACGGTGATTACCGGACTGAGCGGTTCGGGCAAGTCGTCGCTGGCCTTCGACACCATTTATGCCGAAGGACAACGCCGATACATCGAGACTTTCTCTGCATACGCACGCAACTTTCTGGGCAACATGGAGCGGCCCGATGTGGACAAGATCACCGGACTGAGCCCTGTCATCAGCATAGAACAGAAGACCACAAACAAGAATCCGCGCTCCACTGTGGGCACGACAACCGAGATATACGACTATCTGCGACTTCTCTTCGCACGCGCCGGCACGGCCTACAGCTATGTGACGGGCGAAAAGATGGTGAAATACACCGAAGAGAAGATCCTGGAAATGATCCGAACCCACTACAACGGCAAGCGCATATACATCCTCGCACCGGTCGTAAGACAACGCAAGGGTCACTATCGCGAGCTTTTCGAGAGCCTGCGCCGCAAAGGCTATCTGTATGCGCGCGTCGACGGCGATATAAGCGAGATAACGCGAGGCATGAAGACCGACCGTTACAAAAACCACAACATCGAGGTTGTGATAGACAAACTGAAGATGGAAGAAGGCTATGTGGAGCGGCTCAAGAAGAGCGTGTCAACGGCCATGAAGGAGGGTGACGGACTTATAATGATATACGACAAGGACGCCGACGAAGCCAAATATTTCTCAAAAAGGCTCATGTGCCCCACTACGGGCATATCATATAAGGACCCGGCGCCAAACATATTCTCGTTCAACTCGCCCGAAGGTGCATGCCCCCGATGCAAGGGTCTGGGCTATGTGAACGAGATTGACATAAAAAAGGTGATACCAGACGACTCGCTGTCGATACGCAACGGCGGCATCGTTCCACTCGGAAAATACAAGAACCAGATGATTTTCTGGCAGATAGAGGCACTGCTGCAGAAGTACGACTGCGACCTGAAGACTCCGATAAAGGACATTCCGGAAGATGCTCTGAACGAAGTATTGTACGGCTCACTTGAGAATGTGCGCATAAACAAAGAGCTCATCCACACATCGAGCGACTACTTCGTGGCCTTCGACGGAATAATAAAATATCTGCGCAGCGTGATGGAAAGCGACGACTCGGCCAACGGACAGAAGTGGGCCGACCAGTTTCTCGCCACATGCACATGCCCGGAATGCAACGGACAGAGGCTCAACAAGGAGTCGCTGTCATACCGCATCTGGGACAAGAACATATCCGAACTAGCTGCCATGGACATGAGCCAGCTGAGCGAATGGCTAAGTGAGGCCGAAACACACATGGAGAGCAAGCAGCAGAAAATAGCGGCAGAGATTGTAAAAGAAATACGCACACGAATAAACTTTCTTCTTGATGTAGGCCTCGACTACCTGTCGCTCAACCGCCAGTCGGCCTCGCTCTCCGGAGGAGAGAGCCAGCGCATAAGACTTGCCACACAAATAGGCTCACAGCTCGTCAATGTGCTCTACATCCTCGACGAGCCGAGCATCGGTCTGCACCAGCGCGACAACGAGCGTCTGATAAACTCGCTCAAGAGCCTGCGCGATCTGGGCAACACTGTGATTGTGGTGGAACACGACAAGGACATGATGCTAAGTGCCGACTACATCGTGGACATCGGTCCGAAAGCCGGACGTAAAGGCGGCGAAGTGGTGTTCCAGGGTACACCGGAGGAGATGCTCAAACACGATACCATCACCGCCGGCTATCTCAACAACACGCTGAAAATAGAAATACCCGAACACCGCCGCGAAGGCAACGGCCACAGCCTGTGGATAAGAGGCGCACGCGGCAACAACCTGAAAAACGTGGACGTGGAGTTTCCGCTCGGCAAGCTGATTGTAGTCACTGGAGTCAGCGGCTCGGGCAAGTCGACACTCATCAACGAGACACTGCAACCTATCCTGAGCCAGCACTTCTACCGTTCGCTGAAGAAACCGATGCCCTACGACTCTGTAGAAGGTATAGAGTTCATCGACAAGGTGGTGAACGTCGACCAGTCACCGCTCGGACGTACACCGCGCTCAAACCCTGCCACATACACAGGAGTGTTCAGCGACATACGCTCGCTGTTCGTCAATCTGCCCGAAGCAAAGATACGCGGATACAAGCCGGGACGCTTCTCCTTCAACGTGAAGGGCGGACGCTGCGAGGCATGCGGAGGCAACGGATACAAGACCATAGAGATGAACTTCCTGCCAGACGTGATGGTGCCCTGTGAGGTATGCCACGGCAAGCGCTACAACCGCGAGACGCTCGAGGTGAGATATAAGGGAAAGAGCATTGCCGACGTGCTCGACATGACCATCAATCAGGCCGTGGACTTCTTTGAGAACGTGCCCAACATACTCCAGAAAATCAAGACCATACAGGACGTCGGACTGGGATATCTGAAACTCGGACAACCCTCTACCACCCTCTCTGGAGGAGAAAGCCAGCGAGTGAAACTGGCCACCGAACTGAGCAAGCGCGACACCGGTAAGACGCTCTACATTCTTGACGAACCGACAACGGGACTTCACTTCGAGGACATCAGAATACTTATGGACGTTGTGCGCCGCCTCGTTGACCGCGGCAACACTGTAGTCATAATAGAACACAACCTTGACGTGATAAAACAGGCCGACTACATCATAGACATGGGACCGGACGGTGGACGCAACGGAGGCACTCTGCTCTCGGCCGGAACACCTGAAGAGGTGGCCGAAAGCGACAAGGGATATACGCCGCGATTCCTGAAAAAGGAACTTGAGGGATGACATCGTCCATGCAGAACACACACACGAGCTGCATGCCCCAGTCTGTAAAGATCGTCTTTGCGAAATATTTCGGAGACGACAATGACAACGACAACCGCAAATATATGATATTCAATCTCTCGCCTAAAGAGTTGTGGATTGACAGCAATAAATACGAAAACTTCAGACAGTTGATTTATCATTTCAGAGGCGGACGCATATAAATGCACAAAAACGGAACAATGCAGACAGGCATGCAGACGGCAGACAAAACAACAGTCAGACTGCATAAACCTGTAAACGCGAACTGTGTGGCAAACATAGACAGAACGCCGGAGGTCAGATAAATGGTCTCCGGCATTTTATTTCAATCCAGAAAACAACACGTTCTATACATTGCGGAACTATTTCATGAAACATTTTTTAACGCCAATTTAACGCGGAAAATCCATCAACTACTCTTTCCTCTTGAAAAACACGGAAAATGACGACCTATCACAATCAGCTGTATACCAGGTACTTAACACCATACCACCATTCTGTATATACAGCTTCGCACTGCAAAACAGCCAATTTCAGCCTCTGATATTGCCTTTTTTGCCCCCTGATATGGTGCATATTACACCCTAATAAAGGCATTATCAGACCGCAATACGGCCTTTATTGTAACGCAGAGACGAACACAAGGCGACGCAGCATTGCTTGGTATGGGATGAAAGACCGTTAATCGCGGCACATCCTTCATCTGGAATGACAGAGCAGGATGATTTTTCCGACTTCAGAATTTAACATTTAGGAAAGGCTCTTTCGGTCTATATTTCTTAACAAAAGTTAATCTCTGACAGAACATAAGCCGACCAGCCAGCATGTGCTAATGTCTGCGGAACGGCATCTACACACCGTTATGCAGAAAAGAAAAAGGGCCCCGCTACAGGGCCCAATATGTTTAGTTTAAAAGAAATCAAGTTCAGCCATGGAGGCGTAGCCTGAGTTTGCGGCGGCCTCGGTCATTTCTATCTTCACATATCGCGCTGTGCACGGTTTCTGGAAGTAATGATAGCGTTTCACAGGATCATTTATCAGATTGCCGAAAGTGAAGTCCTCGGCCTTCTGCCAGTCCTTTCCGTCGCGGCTTATCCATACCGTGCCATGCTCCATCATACCTTCTTTGTCGGCCTTCTGCGGCGTGTAGGCAAATCCTTTCAGCGTAAGCTCGCGACCCAAATCCACTGCGAGCGAACGGTCGGCAACGTCTTTCTCGCTGCGCCAATAGGTGTCGGGATTTTCGTCTATGGCTTTCGCCGCCTCGTGTCCGCTTTGCTCGCTGCCACAGGCCGAAACCTTCCAGCCACTCTTCACATAACCCAGCTGTTCGCGATATACCGCTCCAGCACGGCCGTTGAGCACCGACACGGCACGCAGCTCCTGGTTCGTGGTCTGTATTGGGCCGCTGTATTCTGAGCCATGCTCGGCCGGATCGTCACCATTAAGAGTATAGTATATCTTGAAACCGGCATTCAGATTTGCTGCCACATCCTCTCCATGTCTCTTCCATCTGAAACCAAGATCCATTGGTTTTATCTCCACCGTTCCGTCCAGACTGCGACTGGCAGTGAGCTGCGGCGGACGCGAATGATAATAATGAGCCGACACCTTGGCTATACCGGCCTCCTTGCGCATCTTTGGGAAACGCAGACGCAGGCGGTCGGTGGTGACGTCGGCAAAACGCAGAATGCGCTTGTAGCCGATGTTGGTGGCACGTGCCAGTTCCTTCCATCCACCGTCAACCCATGCCTCAAGGACATGTTCCTCCACACGTTCGCCACGCTTGGCTATGGCTTCCTGTATGAGCAGGCGGTTGAAGGTGATGGGACGCGGCGTGGTTATTACTATTTCCGAGTTTTCGTCCACGCTGACGTAAGTATCAAGTTTGTTGTCGAGCAGCTTGCGCGGACCTGAAGCCCCGTCGAGCAAGTCGGTGTCGTAGGTCTCGCGTATGCGCCGGCCCACTTCGTGCAACACATCAACATCCGTGTCCGAAAAGCGGCCGTCGCGGTTTGGCGGAATGTTGAGCAGGAATACGGAATTGCCTCCCACGGAACGCTCGTATATGTCGAATACATCGTCGGCATTGCGCACTCTCTGGTTGGTGTCGTCGCGATAGAACCATCCTTCGCGTATCGACGTGTCGGTTTCCGGATACTGATAATGCAGATATCCGGCTTCATACAACCGCTCACGGCTGCCGACATCCTCCGCCACGATGTCGTCATAGTGTGTCATTGTGTCGGGATTGTGCTGGAATGGCACTACATTCCACTCGGTATCGCGCGTATGCCCCGACTCGTTGCCGCACCAGCGTACGTCCTCGCGGCCGTAAATAACGGCATCGGGCACCAGTGTCCTTATGAGCTCGCGCCATGCCGTGTAGTTGTATCTCTGTCCTCCCTTCCGTTTTGGATGTGCTCCGTCAAACCATATCTCGTCTATAGGACCGTACTCGGTGAGTATTTCGAAGAGCTGACTCATGAAATACTCGTTGTAGTCATCGGCCATAAATCGGAATGTCTTCTTGTTCTTGAACGGTCGGCCCTCAACCGGTTTGGGTATCGTACGCATGGTGTATTTGCTCAGGTTGCCGTAAAGGCCTTCCGGACTTTCTATCTGATAAAGGTCGGCAGGCGACAGATATATGCCAAGACGCAGACCGTACTTGCGGCACGATTCGGATAATGAGCGCAGAATGTCGCCCTTACCGTCCTGGAACGGGCTCGACATGATGCCGTGCTTCGTATATCGGCTCTGCCACAACACGAAACCGTCATGATGCTTCACAGTGAGTATTACAAGCTTCATCCCGGCAGCCTTGATGGCCTCACACCATTGGTCTGTATCCAGATTCTTAAGGTCGAACACGGCAGGATCTTCCATTCCGGATCCCCACTCCATGCGAGTGAACGTATTCGGACCGAAATGCACGAAAGCAATGAACTCACGTTCCATCGCCCGCAACTGGTTCTCGGTAGGAACAACATGCGCCGCCTTCTCAATGATTACCTCCTTAGGATCATCCGGCTCAATCTTGATGGTATTGGCATATTTAATGTTCTGCCCATACACAGACGCCATCACACCACTTAAAACGATAGTTATTATCTTCCTCATATTTATATTATGGATATAATGTATGTCATGTCAAAAGTCTCTCTATGTAGTAACTGCCTCACAGAGGCCTTTTTAATGTTGTATGTAGTCGTAAGATTTAGTATTGACAAAAATACAAAATTTATGCGAAACTGTATTTAGAAAAATACACATATTTGTGTGTATTTAGATTTGCACTTCAGATATTATACATCCTTATACAAAATGTAGACCATACAAATAATATGAAACCTAAATCAATGCCAGCTTTCATCGGTTACAATATAGACTATTCGGGATTACTAAACGGACTTATACATACCTTGGGATGGGCCCTTTCAAGGCATGATATGGATCTTTTCAGACCACAATATGGAATATTCCACAACTCATAATCAGTTCTTTTGGAACATGTCCGGATGGTATTACCTATTTCAAGAACTTGACAAGCTAAAATTAAATATATACCCGAGTTTCCAGAATAAAAAATATCGGCTTTATCTAATGGGCAGGGAAAATATTCAACTATGAAATAAAGCGTGACAGACTATTCTTTTGAGAATATAATTATTATCTTTGCTAATACATTAGTCACATATAAAAGGCGAAAGAAGAAGTTTCCATTTTGTCAATAAGGAAACTCTCATTTCAGAATAAAAATAACAGTTTAGAACTATGAATAACATAAAACAAAGAGCACTATACAAAACTTTTCAAGAAAAGTTTCCACTGGAAACACTGAAAGATATGCCATTAGAGAAATATACTAACCTTAATAAGGATGATTCTTTCTGTTATTGGCTGGAGAGTAAGACGCGTGACCTTGGCTCCATAGCGGGAGGGTCTTCGTATAAATTCGGCATATACAAATATCAGAACAAACCATTGGAATCAGACATCCGTATTCAATCGGACGACGAATATGCCTGGTATGCAAAATATGGCACAAGTACTGCACAGGAAACATACAAGCATGTAGTCAATACGATAATAAAAATTGCCACATATGCACGCAACGGTGATTTTGAGTCAATAGACAATATAAACGAGTTGGGAGACACAACAAAATGGAAAATAGCATTCCTCTACTCAAAAGAAAGCCTCATACCAATCTATAGAAGAGATATGCTAGACCGTCTGTGTGCTCATTTCGGATTAGACAATCAGAAGAAACATAACATCTCAGAAATGCAACGCTTCCTGTTATTACAAAAAGGTGATAAGGACATCTTCGAATTCTATGACGGACTGTTGGATTTGCTGAAGCATACGGAAAGGGACGATAACGAAACACAGACATGGCTCTATTCTCCCGGAGAGAATGCAAGAATTTGGCAGGAATGTATAAACGAGCAGAAGATGTATCTTGGATGGGATGAGATGGGAGACCTCCGACAATATGAAAGCAGGGAAGACATGAACCAGATGATGAAAAATATATATGGAGAAAAGAATGAATACAGAAACGACAGTTTGGCTACATGGGATTTTGCAAACAGCATAAAGATTGGAGATATCGTTTTTGCAAAAAAAGGACGCGGATGTATCATAGGCCGAGGTATCGTGACCGGAGAATACGAATATGATGGAAATAGACGTGAATTTGTAAATAAACGTAGTGTTGATTGGACAGAAACAGGCGAATGGAGTGTTTCGCAACCGTTAGCGATGAAAACACTAACAAACCTGACTGGATATAAAGATTATGTTAAAGTGTTTAATGATATTATCGATGGCAATACATCCGACAACACAGAAAATCAAAAAACAGAAATAAAACACTGGTGGTTGTGTGGTAATCCCGGTATATGGAGTATGAAAGATTGGACCGTTGGCGAAGAACAAGACTACACTCTGTATAACGCGGACGGAAACAAAAGGCGTATTTTCAAGAACTTTGAGAATGCCAAAGCAGGCGATACGGTTGTATGTTATGAAGCAAGACCTACAAAACAAATCGTAGGACTTGCAACTATATCAAAAGAAAGTGACGGGCATAAAATATGGTTCAAAAAACAGAAGTCGTTATCATCTCCAATTGATTTGTCCATTATAAAATCTATACCGGAGTTAGAAAATATGGAATTTCTGGCAAATCCTAATGGCAGTTTCTTTAGTCTGTCAGAGAATGAATACTCCACTCTGATGGACTTGATAGAACGTAATGAGAACGAGGATACGCTTTATAATAAAGAATATGAAGTTTACACTAAAAGCGATTTTCTGTCAGAAGTGTTCATGAATGAAGAAGAATATGAAACACTGAAACAATTGGTAGAGACCAAAAAGAATGTCATACTACAAGGTGCTCCCGGAGTTGGAAAAACTTATTGCGCACGTCAGCTGACATGGGCAATGATGGGTAAGAAGGATGAAGACCATGTAACATTGATTCAATTTCATCAGAACTATTCATATGAGGATTTTGTGATGGGATATAAACCTGTGGGAAATACATTCGAACTGAAAACAGGCATATTCTACAACTTCTGCATGAAAGCCGCAAATCACCCCAATGAAAAGTTCTTCTTCATAATTGATGAGATAAACCGAGGTAACCTTTCAAAGATATTTGGCGAACTCCTGATGTTGATTGAAAAGGATTATCGCGGAGAGAAACTAACTTTGGCATATAAAAATGAAAAATTTTATGTTCCCGGAAATCTATACATTATTGGAATGATGAATACAGCTGACAGAAGTCTGGCCTTAATAGACTATGCTTTACGTCGTCGCTTCAGTTTCTTTGAGATGCATCCCGGATTTGATTCTGATGGATTCAGGACATATCAGGAAAATAAGAATAATTCATACTTCAATAAATTGGTTGATACAATCAAGGAACTTAACAGGCATATAGCATCAGACGACTCACTCGGCTCCGGATTTGAAATAGGACACAGCTATCTGTGCACAAATGAAAAAATCACAGAGCAGTTACTGAGAAATATCATAAACTATGATATTCTACCTATGCTTCAGGAATATTGGTTTGACAACAAATCAGAAGTCAGACATTGGACAGAAAAACTGAATTCCATCTTCAAATGACAAAAGATAAGACTATATTGATACGCAATATCTATTACATGTTATCTTATGCCTTCCGAGAACTTAAGAAGAACAATTACGAGAATATTGCAAAAGAAGATTTCGAACATATACATGATTTATTTGCTGAAATACTATATAGAGGTATTTCTGCACAACTAAAACGTGGACTTCATCGAGAATACATAGAGAAAAAGGAAATACTTGCAACACTTAAAGGTCGTATAGACATTAAAGGTACAATTTCCGAGAAAATGAGATTTCACAACCGATTGTGTTGTGAATATGATAACCTGTCAGAGAATAATCTGATGAATCAGATACTAAAAACAACCATTTCAATACTATTGCATAACAAGAATGTTAATAGATGTCGTAAAACAAAACTGAGACAGTTAATGGTGCTCTTCTCTGAAATCGATGAATTAGATATTCGCACAATACGATGGGATTCGCTCATATTCCAACGAAATAATCAATTATATCGAATGCTGATGAATATATGCTATTTTATTTTGGATGGTCTTCTAATAACAACCGAGACTGGTGAATACCGCATGCCATCGTTTACTGACGAACACATGAATCAACTTTTCGAACATTTTGTATTAGAATATTATCGTACACATCATAAAAATCTATGCGCCAACCCTGATAAAATAAAATGGAATATAGATCAAAAGAAATCCCATGGAATTAATTATTTACCAGAGATGAAAAGCGATATCACATTACATAGCGAAGACCATACTCTGATAATCGATACAAAATATTATAAATCTACCATACAGAACTATTTCAATAAGAATACTATCCATTCTGCAAATCTATACCAGATTTTCACTTATATAAAAAATTGCGATAGTGATAATAGTGGAAAAATAAGTGGCTTGCTTTTATATGCAAAAACAGAAGAAGACATATCACCAGATATGTCTATAATGATTGATAACAATCGTATTTCAGTAAGAACGATAGATCTGAATCTTTCTTTCAATGAGATTACAAAACAATTAGATGAATACATAAATCTATAATGATAAATAAGAATATTTAGTTCTATCACTCCATCACACTCTAAGTACCCTCTCTTGCAATGTCATATTTAATAATAAGACGAAAAGCAGTTGTGAAAATGGACAGATACAACACTCAGAGTAATATATAATTAAGATGGAAGGATAAATTATTATATATAATAAGTGGTAGGAGATATAAATGACCGGGCACAGAACAGGACAATGACCGCGGCCCCTGCACCGGCAATAAATTATATAACAAAAAAAGAGGAACGTTCCGGATCTTTCTCCTTGGAACGTCCCTCATCTAAAA